>Ga0307517_10001367_pt1 | contig 40998 bp, 40 predicted proteins | sample 23_EM_MG_FD_194515 | JGI IMG/M metagenome (GOLD analysis project Ga0307517, IMG submission 194515) | Populus trichocarpa ectomycorrhiza microbial communities from riparian zone in the Pacific Northwest, United States - 23_EM | ecosystem: Host-associated > Plants > Roots > Unclassified | place...
AAGCAGACCATACATATCTGCAAGGAGTGCCGAAATCAGTTAAAGAAGAATGTGCGTCCACGTCTCAGTCTGAGCAACGACATGTGGATAGGAGACGTACCTCGACAACTCCAAAACCTCACTCTTCCCGAACGGCTCCTGCTCACCAAATATTTTCCTTCTGCATATATCGTCAAACTTTTCCCTAAACATAGAAATGCCTTTACCTGGGACCGCAGTCAGATGCACAGTGCGTTGAAAGGAAATGTATCAACTTATTGTCTTGATCCACGTCAAGTCGCTAGTATGATAGACAGACAAATGTTACCACCACCTGCGAAAATCCTGTCAGCAACGATAGGAATAACCTTTGTTGGGCCAAAAGGCCTTCGCGATCCGACGATACTGTAGTAATACGACCTAGTCTTCAAGTCACGCGTCACGGAGCCATCTGAAGAGAAGAGTTTTGAGAAATGTCACGCGTCCCAGGGCATTTTGAAGAGCGTGACATGACACGTCTTATCGGGTCTCTGGAGGACTGTCAAAACAGTAAAAACACTTATTGCTATGCTATACATTGATTTCGTCACTGTCCAACCAATTCTTACTGGCATAGAGAACATTGGCACGACATTTCCGTTTCGGCCTACCAGTAAAGGCCCCACTGACATCAGTTACATGAGCGTCAACACTTTCGACCAAGACATCCTCAGCCTCAGCAGCCGACGATAAACCATGGTTTTCAAAAGCAACGTAGGTGTGCTCCAAGTCCTCTACAGCCTGGGTTCTGTCAAAATTGGCCTGGCCGAATTGTGCAACAATCTCGTCCTGATGTGCAGCTACCTCGGGCAGTGGAACATCACTGTCATCAAAAGCGTCTGGCCCTCCATAAAGGATTTCCGAGTCCTCCTGTTGGATCTGATGTTCATTGAGGACGGGAACAGCATGTTCAGAGCGTGAGCGGGGCTGAGAGATTTCGGCGAAGAAGGTTGGCTTGGTGTTGGGAAGGTCGCGGAGAGCTTGTCGAGCTTCGTGACTGGTCAAGCTATCATATGATAGATTGAACTTGCCAGCTTTGCACATCCTCCAAGCCTGTAGGTCAATTAGGCATGGGCAATGAACAACGAGAGTAAGTACAAACCTTCTTTATTGTCTCAGGGGTGTTCAAGGATTTGAATGCAGTCCACAACCAGTGAACCGTTCGATCGCGCAGAGTCTTCAACGTGGTGTCAATCTTCACATCACTAACGGCAATACCTTGCTTTAGTTGCAATAGAACTTCTTGGACAACATCGCTATGTGCTGAGATCTTCAGTGAATGCTTGAAGATTCGTTGGAACCCGACGTCAGCAGGCTGGAAGAGGCCAGTGCAACCTGCTGGGACAAAGAGAATAATGATGGTATGATGTGTGGCAGCCATCCACGTCAGGAACTCCTTCGATCGGTGTACTGACCAGCAGTCAATAAGCCAAAGCGAGCATTGCGTAGGTGGAAGATTCAATTTGACCTTAACCATCTCGAAGTGTGGTGCAAGAATGGTGGTGACGAAATTCTGCATCGAGGCCTGCGTCGACCAGTAGGTATTGGTCAAGGAGGATTCAAAGAGAAATCCCATGTCTCGGGCCTCAGACATGCTGCGTGAGTTCTTCGATGGCAGAGATTGAGATGTCGAGCCTTTGTGGATAGTTTGGAAAGGTAAGAGAACACCATCGTTGGTGAGAGTGGTAAGAACAGTGATGGCGCGCTTCTCCTCAGAACCGACGGTAGTCACTTGCTTCGAGTTCTTTGGGGCATAGGTTGTGTTGCACCCTTGCTGCAGAACAACTTGTGTCTGATCACTATTGGCCATGAGGGCAGAGGGGATGTCTTCATGTTTAACAACATATGCGATGCGCAGAAAGGCTTTTAGAAGAACATCGTTGACGTTGTTAGGTGTCTTTTGTCCTGCACGAGTGGAGCGCCGAATGGTCCATCCCAATGCACGTTGCACAAACTTGCGCACAAAGATGTCTGAGCATCGAAACAAGGTCCCATCACGGGAAGGTGTTGTGAAGATAGCGGGCGCGAAATGTTCCAAATGGGCAATAAGTAGGCCACGGATGGTGATGATGTTGAGGGCGACACTTGACTCTCGGAGGCCTTGGAGATGTCTAAGGAATTCTTCGGTGACTTCTGAATAGGCAACCTGAGAGAGAAAGAAGGTCCAATTACGATGAGACTAAGGGTGGCAATTCTGGCGAATGACTCACTAGAACTCCAACCCGTGTTTTTAGCCCCCCAGGGTGATTTCCCTGGGCCACCCGTTCCAAAGTGCGATCAGACCACCTTGGAACTTCACCAGTCCTATCAATCCATGCTCCAACCGTCTGTGATGCAAGTTTTGCGAATAGAAGGCCATCTTTCTTCTGTAGCTCTTTGACGATGGCCACAGGTGACATCTTGGGGCCAACAACAATAGCGGCCCTGGATATCATTGACCAGAGAAGAGGTGTCGTCCAATTTATCAACACCGACGGCTTGTAGGGGACTGTACGAGGCCGACCAGTTAGACTTCGTTCTTGACGTTTCTCATCTTTTAGAACACGTTGGGGCCGCGATACATCAGGGATGAGAGGCCCTGTGGAGATTGAGGAGGAGGGCTCAGAAACGAGTTGAAATGGCTGAAATCATTGCATTGTGTGAATTCTCGGTATGGCCTTTGAAAAATAAAAATCGTACCTTCGGTTTCTTAATAAGTTTGCCCATACTGTCCCGCCTTCCTGTATGAATGTCTTCTGCAACCTGTCTTGCACGTTGATTCCTTTTTCTATCTGCAGCAAGCCCCCTTTTTCGATTCTCCTCGTCTATGCGATGCCTCTCCTCCCGCCTCCGCACCTCATCAACCTTGTCATACCATTCCTCATCGGTACGTCGATGGTATGCATTAACATCATCAATGGTACCTGGTTTGAACCACATATCGAGTTTTTTCTGCCGCTTGACGGGCTCGTTCTCGGTCGTTTCAGAATTGAGATGACGTTTTGGTGGTGGTTCCGATGCTATGGCTGTTGCAGGTGCAGGAGTTGGTGCAGGTGCAGGTGCAGGTGTGGGGAAATGTTCCGACGGTGTGTATGTCGACCTTGTTGGAGATTGGGGTTTGGGGCTGTCGGCATGAGCTGCATGGATGATGAACGTCCTTTCAAAGGCCAGAGCGCCGTCATAGGGAATGGCCTTGAAGGTGAGCAGGTTATGAGGCGAGGCGGTGGTCGATTCATCATGAGATAGTCGCTGTAGACAAATGTTTAACTTTAGTAACGACACAAGAATTTTTGAGGACATACCACTTCATTATGCCGGTTCAGCACGGCCAGAAACCAGCGGTAACGTTCAGTAATAGCTTCGGATGGCTGAAGTAGATTCTCATGGGGAAAGAGAAGGTGTTGAATCGAGTTGACCGCAAAGACACCGCAGGAATACAAATCAATCTGGCGTGAGCAAGGCAGATCAACATCCACAAAGTCACGTTTGATGTGCGTCGTGATCCACCACTTGAGTGCTTGAGTCACCTTCCCCTTTGTTTCATTGTCGGGCCCTAGTGAATCGCCATAAGATATTCTACCCTTTTCGGCATCAATGGCGATGGAAACCCAGTGTGAATCCAAGACATTAAGGACACCGCAAACAACAGTTGTTTTCGACAAGGGGTTCGCAAGGTCCTGTCCAACTGCCCAAGGGTAGCGACCCCCACTTGGAGGAGATTTGGTGGTGTAAGCGGAAGGAATCTTATGGAAGAGTTCGATAATCTTTGAGAAGAAGTGAGTGTTGACAATCTCGTATTTGGTGGAAGGGAATTGTTGACGAAAAGATCTCCAGCGAAGCAGATCCAGCTGCTGATTGATTTGGGTCGTTGCAAGCCAGTTGTTGGAGAGATAGCGAGTTAGTTTGGTAAGCGGCTCGGGATCGGTAAATCCAGATATATAACCTGTCCATGATACTCGGTCCAAGGCTGCGCGTACATCGTGTGCGAGGTCCTTGCGTTCAGGGAATCGAGACATATGTTGGTTAGCTGCCCAACTTTCTGCTCGGTTCCAGGGTGTTCTGACGTGGATGCGCAAATTGGACACTTGAACCCAGTATTCAAAAACCCAAAGGGGAAAGGGCTTGGATGAGGCCGGATTTGTGGATGGTAGATGGGAGTAGATAATGGATTTGATTTTTTGTCGATTGGGAGCAAGAGTGCGAAATTTATCAAGCATTGCAGGTGAGGGTATTGGAAGCTGTTGTAAGGTCCCAAGATCATCCATGTCGATGGGCACTGGTAACAACTCGGACCAGACATCCTGAAGTTCGATACCAAAGAGGGTGTCATCAAGCTGTGGTGGGAGCGTAAATGAGAGTAAACGAGATATTGATAAGTCTGGGTGAGGGAGCAGGTGGTTGTAGGCAAAGAGTGGGAGCTCAACATGATCCATACTGCACTTGCTGAAAGGGAAGGAGACCGAGGATCGGGTGTTCAGGTATCATCCTTATAATTCTACTAACTAACACCGTATCTGAAGGGTGAACTTCGATATTGGCAAAATGAGGCAACATCCGACAACCGTTGGCATAAATTTGCCTGCCCAGGAGCCTGCGGGTTCAGGAGACATGAAAGGTCTTAAATTCGAAGGCGGGTTTGTCCAAGTTGGGCATTCCGTTCTTGTGAATCCTCATGATCAAATTTCATGTCCGGTAAGATGGCAACTCCCGAGAAGCTGGCTGAAGAGAAGAGATTCTGGACATGTCACGCGTCCCAAGCAATTCTGAAGAGATGTCCTTCTCTTCATAAATGTCACGCGTCACATCGCATGAAGAGTAGGTCGTATTACTACAGTAATCACCGATTCTTTTCAATTCTTTTTCCTGTCGCTGTTTCGACGCGACGAGAGGGGGTTTCCACCTCGCCAAGCCATTTCGAGGCAAGACATAGAAGGTAAAATCCCATCAAAGCCTTCAAGATTTTTTACCGTAATCCATAATAGTGATTCCGGGCCAATTCCGGGCTTACAATTCAATCGTCATGTAATATGGTCTTAGGTTCGCAACTTCGCATACACATGCATAAGTATTGTCCAAAATAGATAGTGGTTCTATGCCAAGTGTCTAGATCTTACAAGAAGTCTTGGCCGTCACTATGACAAGAACAAGGAAATAATGAACGGATGGGTGAAGCAGACTACTTACAGCCGTTACAAAAATACGTTTTGAATTTTTGATTTTCGGAAATCACCGTGGTCATGATTTTCTAAAGTATTGTCGAGTTATAGAATGAACGGATGTTGAAAAGAATAAGAATAATCCTTGTGTTCAATCATAGGGACCATAATTCCTTGACCACGGTAATATTCAACTAGTGCGACATCAATGACGGAAGGAGAGCCCTTTCCATCGGTGTGAGCCACAGTTGAGTTGAAACAGGAAGAATTTCTAATAAAAGGTTTCTGAAAATCAATAAAAAGGCGTTGTTGAATCCCAGAATTTGCGATCTAGAAAATTGAAATGGCCTCCAAAGTGCTTTCGTTGCTACTACCCCTTCTTTTGCTCCTTAGTTTCTACGGTGCTCAAGCTCAGAACACCATCCAGGGTTGTTTTTGGACTGGTGCGTACTATTACTTTTGTCACGGTGACCCGAGCAGTCCTCAAGGCCTTACGTCCGCTTCTTTCACAGCTTATGCAGATAACTGCGATACCGTGCAGTGTCCTCGAAATACTAGAGAGGTCACCAGAGGAACATCCGGGATTTGCCCGAATAGTAAGAGGATACATGTGTTTCCATTCCTATTCTGAAGCCTTCCTTCCCCAGGTCAACGAGCTGGGGAAATATGTAAGAAAGGACAGAAAAAGCTTTGCTGCAATAACATCAGCAGCCGTGAATTGCAGACGTGTGAGCCTACTTTTCCTAGGATCCTTAATCCGAAGCTGTCTCTCATTATGTTGCCCCCAATATTTTGACAGGCAAGTGGACTGGACTGTGTAAATCATTCCTTGACAAATATGCCCCCTTTACTAACGTTCCATGCAACTCCAATAGCTCCGACATGCACTTCGGATTGTCCAAGCGGTAAAACGAAGTTGGCCACGGATGCGTGGGGGGGTGGAAGCCATTGTGGCATAGGGTGTAAGTCCTTCTGCTGTGATTTGGGTTAGGACAGAGGCAGAACTAGTTACTATGAAATTGTCCTCCTCGTATCGATATTTATTTGCGAATTGTTTATGAAGAAAAAATTCCGATAGCATCTAGGTTTCTTATAAATGCCCATCCTTTAGTCCGTCCTTCCCGCATTCTCAGAGCCATTTTTGGAGATCCCTACAATGCGAAATCTATGAGCCTAGCGGGGACTACGAATTAGGCTTTAGAATATGCAAGCAATGCTTCGCGACCTCAGCTGAGCCGCGAGCGTTATTTTCAGTCACGGGCAACATACTAAATGGCTGCACTTACTATAAGAATATCAGGCAGACTCCTCTTTCACTCCGCAACGTTCTTGGGGAGAATTATAAGTACCCGAAAAACCACTTAGCGAGACTTTGAAATCCACCACACATCGGGAAGGTCCTTTAGGAATGCATTTGGCCTTCATCGAACACTTGCAATATGTTTGGCACTTGGGACAAGGATGCAGTCATGAACCATCGTACTGGAAAACAAAGATATCACCTTGCTGAGTGGACTAGAAAGCAGCGGCGATTCAGCCAAGATCGGGTTACAGTCCGCCGAATATCCCCAAAGCGTTGGAAAAGCTCGACACCATTGGCACTGAACGCGCAACCTGGTTCCGCTGTAGAAAGGACGATTGTTACTTTGCACAGCAAAGGATACCTGCCTTAAAAACTGGCAGTAACCTGGTACCAGCCAACCTTCGTCCATCCCATCTTACGCTCGTCGGACCACACCCAAATTGCTAGTGACTAGCCATGTATTCGGAGGATATGGAACGGTTTACCCCGACAGCGCACTCGATAGCCACTTTTTTTTTCTCCCGTCGATACCAGGGAGAGCAAAAACATCAGCAATGGACACCATGTCGAGAGATAAGCACATTGCTACGCCATCCGAGCCTAAGTACGTCTAGTCTTCCTTGAGACTTCTACCTCGAAACTCGTACCCTTCCAAATTGTCTGTTCTTGCCACTGGGTGAATATGGTGACATCGTTGGCGTTTCATGAACTTCTAAATCCCTGTTACGACCAAACCAAGATTCCATCGCTAACGGCCAGAAGTGAAAATTTGGATGTCGGATGTTACATAAACGTTAAACCCCGGCAATATTGGTAGCGGGGTAGTTGCCTTAGAGTTCCCAAAGTCCGTAGGATTCCTGACGGGCGTTGACAACTGCCAATGCCAAGTGTCAATGACAGTTTAAACCGGTGCTTGTGAATAGGACGGCAAAAGACGCAGATCTGGTAGACGGAAACGTGGCGAAATGGTACTATTTTACAGCAGTTCAAACCAGATACCAAGAAAGCTGTGGGTCATCATCAGAATCAGATGGTGACCGGTGAAGCATCATCAAGAGATGGGGATTAGTTCCCCGCATGATGGTTGCGGCACGGTTCTACGGTCAAGATGTTCATAAGAACTAACTCGACAGGTTGCCAGGTCACCGTATTGGAAAGAAATGGCACATTCGGGACGAATTGTCATATGCGCACACCGGCGTCATCAGCCGGTCAGAATACGAGGACTTATATGGGATGCATCTAATTGCAGCATCTATTGTTGCCGGAGCAGTAGAAATATAGTCCTAGAGGTGACGAGCATGACATCGAAGAGATGGCGAACAAGTCAGGTTGTTCATAACCAAGACCTTCAACTCGCCAACAGGAATAGGATTGCATTGCAATGGCATCGTAGATGGATCCCGAAGAATCTGGGATTGAACTATCTCCAGTTCGAAGTTCAAGACGATCAGGCATATGAACGTGAAGTATGCCCATTCTCTGGATTCTGGAATACAGGAGGAAACGCGCAGGCGCTTGGGCGGTCCCACTACTGCCTACCATACCCTCTTTCAGTCCCCGGATGAATCACTCCAACATTTCGTAATTTGTTACGCGATTCAAGATACCACCCGAAAGGTCTTGTCATCACTCTGGAAATATTGACATCCAAAACTTCATTAGTTGCTAAGTTTGAAATATGAGTCGAAACATACTGTTTCATGGAAGTCCCTAGTAACTAGTCGCTGGCAGGACTGACGACTTCGAGCCAGACGATATATCACAAGGACTCATTTCCTACAGATTCTCAGACCAGGAAAACGTGAACCGCCCAAAAACTTCTTACATCCTGCTGATCAGATAATGAAATTTGAATTGCACGAGAACTTGAGATATACTAACCTCCAATCTCAGATCGATCTTTGTAAAGAGGTTCTGTCAGACGCACAAATAAAATAAAAATTGAACTTACCGAATGTATAGGACTCAAACATTCATTGATTATTTGATGACGTTCAAGTTGTCCGTGGTTGATTTTCTTCCGACTCGGAGCGGGGTATCTAAGGTATACCAATGTAGGTGAATCCGACAATAATCCCAACGAAAGCCGTAAATAAGAAGATTCCAATGAGCACGAGTCGAGGCGTCTGTTTCTGTTTAGATCACAAAAGATAAGTCGGGCGAAGAAGAGAGGCAACGTTTGGACCTACACTAGGACTCAGAGTCGTACTCTGCTCGGATATCGGAGACGACGGTGGTGAAGCGCTCAGCAATGACATAGATTCGATGTCATCCTCGAAACGGTGGTGAGCAGCAGCGATCAAGTCCTCGAGATCATCGTCATCACCATCCTCGAAAGCGGGTAAGTCAAACTTTGGACCAGTTTCAACATCCTCGTCAGTATGAACCTGCTTTAATTCCATCGATGGCCATACACGCTTTGCCTGTTCACCATCGACTGCGCGCATTTCCGTGGGTGGATGTGACATGTGGTACTCATGTAGTAGTATGCGACCAAACCTTAACCTTATGTAATTAGACCATTTGTATTATACGATTGGAACGAACTCAGGCATTCGCATACTACCCTGTACGACAGCCAGCACACGCAAAATATGTTCAGTCCGTTCTTGGGAGCAATGCTCCCATCTCCATACCTTCTACGACTTCGTCTTCTGGCCTAATCCTGAGGCCCTCGGCCATTTCACGTTTAACGCACAATTGTTCGGCAATCACGATAGTCAGAGAAGCCCCGGCAAACAGTACGGCCCAGTAGAACAAAGAGGTCGGTATTGCGGCCGAGTAATATGTTGTTAGCACAAGGTGATTGAATACCAGCGTCAGAGCAAAGTCAAGGATAAGCCGTGGTCGTCGAACGAGTTTAAAGAGGTAATAAATGCTATTCAGTTGGCATGAGTCTCATTGCAGATGAATGGCGGTTAATTCTTACTCCACAGAGCAAGCTGTAATCCAGCAGAAAGCAATGATCCAACCGCGCTTATGGTCCATTGTTCCGTCCCAGAGATCTTCTGTCCAGCCATAGCCTACTTTTTCACCACCTCTCCAAGCCCACCACCGTTCCCCTATTGGGACTTCGATTACTGTGGGTCGTCCAGCCATTTCTCTCCAATCCATGATCATCCCTTTAACAGCTCAGCGTCGAAGAAAGAAGCAGAGGTTCGTGCAACATACCTACGCTGGAAGCCCCTCCCTCATAACCTAGTGATGCCGCATCCGCAAAAGCAGTTAATAATGGTGGGGAAATGATACATAGTGTGAGATAATGCAATGTTTGCATTGACACAATCTGAGAACAACCTCAGCTCAAGGTAAGAAGTGCGACTGACTGATCCTCACCTGGGATATCAGTAAGATCGGATCCCAATTCGACAATGTGGTTTTCACAGGAGACATAAGGCTGAAACTGGAGCACTCAGTGCTCACTGTGATGTTGCCATACGATGGTGTTGACTGAATGAACGAATTCCGTACGGGCCGGAATGTTGGATCTATCACGTGTGTTGTTTTGAAGTCTATCATGATTGTTTTTTATTATCTCTGAGTCAGATCGTTACGGATGTCGTCGATGGACGGCTTTTCGCAAACGTGTGGCTTGTATATTCTCGGAGCCGAATTGGACGATTCAAACAATTAATTCTTACGCATTTTCGGGTGACTGTCAATCATGCGGCGCGCTCAACTTGCTGGGGTATCCAATTTGCCCCTCTGAGATACGTTGGCTAATTTCCAATTCCAAGGTAAGCGGTCATCCACTATAGGCAAGTTGGTACCGGGTTCTAGCTCTCAAATAAAACCACTTGACAGGGACCCTGCTCTGAGTTAGAAAAGTTTTGCGATGTCCTTCCTTCCGTGGTTGTGTCGGTCCGCAATCCCCGAATATTACTACTCAAACCTCTCACCAACATTCAACCAACATGGCCCAAATATTCAGAAATGAGCGGCAGATGCGGAACTTGAGATTCTTCCCTTGGGCACGGAGTTGGGCAGAAAGTTAGGATCATCCTCTGGTAACGCGTTCATTTACTCCCGAGACTACAATGCTGAAAGAGAATCGAAGACATGTCAAGTCTGTCGCTGCATATTGTCGCTACATTTAAGCAATGGGAAAGTGAAGGCTTCTGAATTCATGACGTCGTTCAACATTTTTTGACCCGAGACGCCGCATGTCACTGGTGGATAATTCAGGTACGATGTTCTTGTCCCGATAAACAGAAGCTGACTTTATTTGCAGGCTACACTAAAGGCGCCCCATTGAGCGCTGTTCACTCAACTAGGCGATTGTATCTTCGCAAGTATGATGTCCACTATTCCGCTATTAACGCATCATGACAGACTAACAATCGGTGCAAAGCGAATGTGTTGTCCAACTCATTCTTGGGATGTAAACATTTCCGTTCGAGTTTGAATTCAAACCTCTGACAAATGTTTGGCGCCAACTCTTCTATATATGTCATTTTTGGACGCCTACTTGGTGAGATAAAGCCTCGCAACGATGTCAATGTCTGGAAAGCACCCAACTTGTACGTCATTTCGTTACATTCTATAACCTGTTCATCTTGATGATTGGGCTAATGCCATTTCGTATGTTTCTGTTACTCTAAGATGCTAACATATCTACAGGGCTGAAATGAAACTTTCTGAATGAATTCAGCGTAAAAAGGAGCACCCAATGGGGATCTGAACTGCTCTCGGTTGCTTACGTGACTCGGCCGAATGGTAAAATCGTGGGTTGAGTGGAGGACCACGCGTAAAGACCCACCACTGCCAGTCGGGTCAACAAGCCAGTTTCGTGGTGGCTGGTGATCTGCCTCATTTCGCTATAGCAAACGTTGCAAAGGAATCGACTTCTTTAAAGCGTTTCATTCCCAGGGTTTCAATTGCGATGCAGAGCCTCTTCAGATGCAAGACTGATATAGTTTCCTCATCAAGAGGCAGGCGAGTTATTGCGGGTGGCAACGAGTCGAAGATGGTCGGGAAGTCTGTACGATTTATCAGATTTTGATGATTTGTCTACGGGCTGATTATTCACTGGTGACACAATGTAACATGTGTAGCGGATCCGCGAGTTAGGAAAATTGACTAAGTCGACTGTTGACTCGATGGCTGCGTTCCGGAAAAATGGGGTTGAAGTGTTTTCTGACATTCGGCAGCTCGGCTATAAGTGTTACATCACCGAACAATTCCCGAATATAGGGGCCAGCAGGCTGGGTACCAGATAGAACTAGCACTCATAAAACCTGGAGTTTGAAGCGAGAAGATACCGAATCTGAAAGAAGCTGTTTTTGCCGTGACGGCAGGAGCCATTTTTCAGCCTTCGGCATTTCTTCTCGGCAGATCAAAGTTCGTCTCCCGCTTTGCTCCGTTAGTACCAGTTGAGTTGTTATAAAGCTGTCCCTCCCACCCATCTTTCTTCCTTCCATATTACAATGAACGCAGTCAAGGGCTTGCTGTCCCCTCTTAGTATGGGCACCGGGGCTCTTCAGGACACATTGGTAGGAATTTATTGAGTTCGTTATGACCCCAGCTCAAAAATCGTACGTTTTGCTAGAAATTGGTGATAATTGGTGGTACGGTTGAGACGGCACGGAGGGCTTCGGTCTCTGCATGGAACGGCTTCATCGATTGTACGCATACTGCATGGGTCTCTTGCCGACCCGAATACTCATTTCTTGCAGCGTTCTTCCTCACCGCCCACTTTAGTCAGGTCGACTATCCATATGAGTGGTACGGTCTCCACATCTTCATTTGTCTCTTTTTGCTAAATCTTTCACAGGCTCATGCATTGGCTTTCTAAGGTAGGCCGCCGCTCAAGGTCACATTAGAGTACAGCAAGCTAAGAATCGGTAGCAACCTGCATGGGGACGAAGCCGTGAATTCGAAATTACCACCCGTTCGGTCAACAGAAACACCGTTACTAAATCGACGACCGGAGACTTGGAGATCGAGGACGAGGAAGAAGACAGTCTTGAGCATGGCCGGAGGAAGCGCAAGGTGCAATTCATGCCCAGTCTAGGTTAGTCTTCATGAGTCAGTCCGGTCTTCGGCGCTCATTTATTATTGCTTGTACAGATACCACCCACACTATCTACTACCGGGGACATTGGCTTCGTGTATGTGGTTTATTTTCGTTCTGGGCCCCAGTTCCTCAGTAACCCCCTGCAGATTACCCGAACGATGCGGTATCCTGATGCCTATGATGGTCATAGCCTCAAAGTCAGGTAAACTCAGCATTCATTTCTCAGCATTTGAGTCAAACTGAGAACTCGGAAAAGTGTCGTCGCTCGCAGTAACGATATCTTAAAGAAGCTCGTCTTGGAAGCAAAACGTGACTACGAAAAAGATGCAGAACATCGTGTTCATATTTATATGGGTGACACGTGAGTACATACACATACATGTTAACTGAAATGCCTTTTCTGAAATACCTTCTTCAGTGCTTACGGTTGCTGGCGATGGAATGGTGCTCGTCAGAAGCGTCCCATGAGCTCGATCGTTCTGCAACCCGGTGTTAAAGATATGCTTCTTTCCGACTGTAAAGATTTCCTGACTTCGGAAGAGTGGTACGTATATATTCTCAACCAGTATTTACGGCACTAATAATTCTTGAATAGGTATGCCGAGAGGGGTAAATATATAAGTCTTTCAGGGAAGTCGACCTAACACCGCTACACAGGTATTCCATTCCGAAGAGGTTATCTATTACATGGTGTCCCTGGAAGGTAGGTCTGGGATCCAGACAAACGGCGGTATATTTTTAACTTGTGTTATAGCGGGAAGACATCACTCATCCATTCCCTGGCGGGAGAACTGGGTCTCGATATCTATGTCGTATCCTTGTCCTCAAAGGGGTTTGTATTCTTAGCCGTTCTGAAACTCTGGGACTGACGACTTTCCTCCAGAATGAGCGATAACACTTTGACAACATTGATGGGCAATGTGCCTTCAAGGTAATTTCATATCCGATTTCCTGGTAACGATGCGCATAACTCTCGCATTTAGGTGCATTCTCCTTCTTGAGGATCTTGATGCCGCTTTCACTCGATCTGTCTCTCGTGATGACAAGTCGACAGGCGTTCCTACAGTTCCCACTGCAGACACCGCGAAGGCCGAGAACAACGATGGCTCAACTCTAAGCCTAAGTGGTTTATTGAATAGTTTAGATGGTGTTGCTGCAGCGGAAGGCCGGTATGTTTGTCGGTTACTCTTCACTTACAGTTTTAATAGCAATTCCCAGACTCCTTTTTGCCACGACAAATCATATTGAGCGGTTGGACCCTGCCTTGAGTCGTCCTGGTCGTATGGATGTATGGATTAACTTCACACACGCAACCAAATGGCAGGCCGAAGGCATCTTCAAGTGCTTCTTCCCACATGCTCCATCGCCATCGGATGACGCCTCTTCCTCTCCCTCTTCTGAACCGAGCCCTGAACCGAGCCCCGAATCGAGCTTTGAATCGACTCCTCCGCCGACGGATTCCTCACAAAAGAACCTGCCCCTTCCCAAACGTAAATCCACTCATGCTGTTCCTCTTTTGTCCGAACAGGAAATTTCGGAGCTCGCTAAACGATTTGCCGAAGCCATTCCAGAAGACGAACTCAGCGTGGCAAGCCTTCAGGGATACTTACTTAAAAACAAGACTCGTCCCCGTCAGTGCGTCGACGAGGTCGCTGAATGGGTTATTCAGGAGCGTGAGACCCGTGAGAAGCTCAAGAAAGAGAGGGCAGAGGTTCGGATGTGAATTATTTAAAACTTCTCAGAGACTAACACTACATGTAGCGCGAGGGAAAGGAGAAGAAGGAGGCTGAAGAAAAGGCCAAGAAAGAGGTGTGTTCCCAGGCAAACATTCTCATGTCCCGACTTTGCTAATGTTTACCACTTGCAGAAGGAAGAAAAAGATGTAGTTATTTTTATTGTCAACATTCTGAACCCGATAACTGATGATTTTTTGCTTATCAGAAAGAAGAGAAAGAAGCTAAAGATGTTTGTCATCAGTTTCAAATAGGTTGATGTCTACTGACGCATATTTTGTAGAAAGCTGAGAGGAAAGAACGTAGCAAGGCCAAAAAAGCTCGTGCAGAGGCCAGCACTGCCAAGACTGACTCTTCTGTTTCTACCTCGCCTTCGATAGCTGAGTCGACTTCGACGACATCAACGTCCACGAATGAGAGCAATACGTCAGACTCAACATCGTCATCGTCCTCGGAATCCGAAACCAGTACAAACGGTGGTGATGCTGATACCGAAGGCAGTCTGACTTCAGATGACGACACGGATATAAAGGAGAAGGAAAGCATGGGCACGAAAGAAAAATGGGTTTCTGTGAAGGGGTCGGTTGCTACATCTGGTACAGGCGATGATACGTGATGAGCCCGGACGAGGGACAGTGGCTTCTTTAGCCGTCTGCCGTGCGTCTGCCATGCAGTTCAAGAGAATGGAAGGGGGGGGAGTTCTTCCTCAATTCATCGCAGGGTTACTGCCTCAGCTCTCGTCTCCTTTCCTTGTTCGGTGTCCTCGTGTTTTGTGAGCTTGATTCATACATTACTTTGGTCGACCTTACGCCACTTAGGCGACGGTTATTGCGTGGGGTTTTGGTATCGCTATTCTCGATACGCTTCCCAGAACGAGGGATGACAATTTGGGTCGCCTCTTAGTGTACACTTCATTAGAGGTAGTCTGTTAAATATTATCATAGAATAGATGCCTCCATCCCACTTAATTCAACAAGGACTATTGTACTCAACAAGAAACCATTCAACAGATTATAGTGAAAGGGAATAATGCCAACAGGGGAGTGGGGAATCTAATAATCTGTCTAAAAACAATGTCTCCGCAGTGTTCATGTTGATTTCAAGCTGACATCGGCGAGGGTCTTGAAAGCCTCCCTATAAGCCTCCAGAAGAGCCTTTACCCTCGCCCTTTCTGCCAATAAACCCTCATCTTCATTCAACAGATCGGAAAACAACTCCGGTTTATACAATGAAGCAACCAATCGATTTTGCACTTGTTGGGCTGTGTGGTTGACGAGGAAATGCATGATTGCTTTGGGGATGACATCTTGGATGCTTTGCCGGACAATATTGAAATAGGACTGAATAAGTGATCGGATGAAATGTATTTCCATTTCGTCGCCCATAGATAGTTGAGCGCCGTCGCCAGGTACCTTAACCATGAATAGAGTCAGCACCGGTAGAACATGAGATTGTACAAGACATCTGCTACTCACAGCTTCGATGTGCTTCCCGAGGCTCTTCATATCAAATGCAGCGTTATGATTTTCAACAAGCCTCTTTCCAGTCATTAGACCCGATGTTAAGGCAGATTCAGTGCCAGAAACGTCCCTCCCAACAGGTGTGATTGGCTTAGTGCCGTGACCCGAATGAGCATGGGGATGAGGTCGAACAGGGGTTGCACCGTCAACACTTGATCCTGGAATTGGTGCCAGACCGTTTTGCCCAAAGAAGTAGTTGAGGAACGTTTCTCGAGCTGATCCTGGGGGGTAACTATTGCTGCCACTCGCATGATGCCCACTAAAAGCACCCCGCTGTTCAGATGATGATTGAGGCCTTGATGGTTGTTGCGGGGTCGAGACTGTTGTAGCACTGGAAACACGATGGGGCTGTGATTTTGAAGATGATCGTGTTTGAACGGTAGTGTTTATGCTTGTGAGATCCGGCGGATTGGTGGCTGTGGTTCGAGATCGATTATGAAGACTTGAAGATACAGATCGTGCATCATGAGAGCCAATTGGAGTACTTAAGTCATCCGAAAAGGCATCATCATCATCAGGAACGTGATTATTTCCATTGGCAGGTTCTGTGGATTGAGGCTATGGGAGGGTTAGTTTTGGAATGCAAAATGAGATTGGTGTTTACACACGCGTTGTGCAGGTTGGGGTTTCGACGGTTGAATTTGTTGAACTTGTTGAACCGCCAACATAGAACCAGAGCGAAAAGTCGGGTGATTAGTGTTGATATATGCGACTTGGATTTCGATCAGACTCTGGGCGTATTCTGATGTTGGGCCCAAACGTTCTCGGAGGAGTTCTGATACCGCTTCGATGAGCTGAGCATGAAGCCTTGGAAAGCGTTGTAGTTCCTGACGGCCAAAACAGGTTAAAAAGGCAGGATCGAGATGGACGGGACAGTTACTTACCGTACATGTGCAGTTATGACATATCTTTACCAATTCCTCATACACCAATTCTACACACCTCAGACTTGGGGATTCTAAAAGTTTGATCTGGGGCTTCACTAGTAAATCAAAAGCCATCTCCGGAACGAAGAAACTAGGCCGGGGACCAGCTGAGTTGCGGATAGCCGTTAGGATGTCCTGATCGTCCAAGTTACCCGTGGCGTCAATTGAAGCAAGTGCCTGCCCAAAGACATCGTGGAAAATGTAATAGATACGTGCTCCCCCTGAGAGTTCCTTTGTCGACACGTCAACTTTGGTGCCTTCTATGGACGACACGAAATCACGAGCGAATTGTGTCATGAGCCGCAGAATTAGTCCACCTTGCTGTTCCAGGGTTAGCAGAAGGTAGAAAGGTGTATGGAAATGTGAACATACTTGATTTTTGTCACCAAATATTGCGGCGTCCCCAAATGAATTAAGTTCCTGTTGGGCTTGTCCAATTAGGGTGTTCAGGCGGGCTTTCATATCGGGGAGTTTGTCGCGGATGTGGTTAATCAAGACCTGAGAAAGCGGTTACGGAAGCCTCTACTAGAAAACACCACTTCACAAACCTGATTCAAGCTCTTCGCAAGATATTTGGTGCCATTTTTGTGTGCAATATTTCGATAAGCAGAGTGATTCCGGAAAAATTCAGTCTCGCTCTCCAGGGCGTCAGTCATGGGCTTCTCCGAATTAATGTCCCGTTGACTACGATTTACCACTCCGATAAATCCCAACTTTAGGGGATAGACGCGTCCAGTGAGAATGTCCAGTGCGTTCGTACCAGCATCCATGAGATCAAGTTTCGTCAGGACACCAATGGTACGACGACCTTGTGGGTCGACGGAACGAGCAAGTTTGAGGGAATCTGAATTGGCGAGATCGACGTTAGCGGGTGACACTGCAAGGATGACACTGCAAACTATGTTCAGTGACCACCGGCTAAATAAAAGAGAAAAGCTGAACCTATTGGGCTTGGAGATGTGCTCCAAAACCAAATTCCGAATTTGTCGTTCAATATCGCTTGGTTGGTCTCCAACTGGAATCTGCAAAAGAATTATTCAAGAATTCGGACTTCAAGGTAATCACAAGCCTTTGTAAGACCAGGGAGATCGACCAGCGTCAAATCTAGCACGTCTGGACTATATATCCGTAGGGATATAGGAAGTTTGCTAATACCCTTGTTCTGACCCGCAACGCGGAAGGTTTCTTGCTCAATCTCCTTCCTAATTTCATGGAAATCCGTAAATTTCTTGTCAATATGTAGAAACTGTCCCCATTCCCGAATACTGTTTTGAGAACCTTCAGCAGGCTCTGGGGTATGCATGAGCTGAAGGACAAGCGGTCTTCTGGTTACGATGCCCTGTCCTCGGGGTAGAAAATCTCGCCCAACAACACTTCAATGAAGTCAGTAATGTCTTGATGCAAAAAATACGGTGACGCACGTCTCCAGGACACTGGATTTACCCGCCGACTGGCTGCCAACCTTTTACAATTCTTGAATTTTACGTCTTGGACAGCTGCATAACGACATACCACGACCAGTTGGGGCATGTCCAACTCTCCACCTGTGACCCAGAATTTAGGTTGGACAAACATTGTCAATATTACTAATCTCACCTAGGTTGTGGAACGTGTCCTGCAGCCTGTTCACGAGTTTAATGAGGTCTTGGTCCATGTTGGAAAGGTAAAGACGTTGATTCAATTCCGAGAATGACTCTGTCGGCTTGAACGCGTTCTCGCGGAGCATCGGCATGTTATTTGTTCGTGTTTATAAACTGATGACTAATCTGATTTTGCAGACACGTCGCGAACACTGCAACTCTCACAACGGGACTGGCGACATTCTCAGCAACTCAGCGCCAGCAAACCCGAAGCTCGACGCCATGTCGACGCAAAGCTTAATACCTCCAGAAATGTCAAAGACGACAATTCAAAATACTGCGTCATTGCTGCGCATAGTCGCCCTGGGTCTGATCTCTGGAGCTGCCATTTCCTCTCGTTTATTTGCTGTCATCAATTTCGAGAGTATTATCCATGAATTGTACGTCTGATTCTTCGACCATTTTTTATGATCTCATAATTACTATTCAGTGATCCATGGTTCAATTAGTGAGCTGTTGTTCTTGAGGCAACATCGAAAGATGCTAACAATTTGAAGTCGCGCAACAAAAGTGTTGGCGTCCAAGGGTTTCTACGTCCGCATTACAATACCTTCTTGCTTCTGTCGCTGACATCCACATAGGAATTCTGGAACTGGTTCGACCCAACAGCCTGGTATCCCCTGGGCCGTGTTGTAGGCGGTACACTCTATCCAGGATTAATGGCTACCAGCGGGGTCATCTACAATCTTCTCCACGCTGTCAACCTTCCCGTTGACATTCGCAACGTCTGCGTTCTACTAGCGCCTGGCTTCAGCGCGTTGACTGCTTGGGCAACTTACATGCAAGTGCTTAGGGCGCCTATATTTAATACCTCTCTGATTTCATTGACAGGTTCACAAAAGAAATGAAAGACCCCAGTGCTGGTTTACTTGCTGCCGCATTCATTGGCATCACACCTGGCTACATATCCCGTTCAGTTGCTGGTTCTTATGATAATGAGGCCATCGCCATTTTCCTTCTCATGTTTACGTTTTATTGCTGGATCAAGGCTTTGAAGGAAGGGAGTGCCCTATTTGGAACAATTGCTGCCGTTTTCTACTTTTACATGGTTGCTGCGTGGGGTATGTTCCATGAATGATTGTTTAGTTGCTATACTAATTTATCATCCCTTCCAAGGTGGATATGTCTTCATTACGAATATGATTCCTCTACACGCCCTTGTCCTTATGTTGATGGGTCGTTTCTCAGACCGCCTCTATGTCTCGTACTCAACCTGGTATGCAATTGGCACGTTAGCCAGCATGCAAGTCCCTTTTGTCGGTTTCCAGCCAGTTAGCACGAGTGAACACATGGGAGCCCTTGGTAGATGCTTCCTTATTCTGTTGCAATTAGCGTGTTGAAACTTCTGTTTTCAGGTGTATTTGGGCTTCTCCAGATTGTCGCATTTGCGCAACTTGTGCGAACACATGTGTCCTCTCAACAGTTCCGAAAACTACTCCAAGTTGCCGTTGTAATCATCGGCTTCCTTGGCGCATTGGCCTTCGTATTCTTGACATATAAGGGAAAGATTGCACCTTGGACAGGTCGGTTCTACTCCCTATGGGATACCGGTTATGCTAAAAAGTAAGTTCCGACTCTCATGATCACGTATCCTACATTGACTCGTACCAGATACATCCCAATTATTGCGTCGGTCTCTGAACATCAACCTACCGCCTGGCCATCATTTTTCATGGATCTCCAGTTCTTAATATTTACCTTCCCTGCCGGAGTCATCCTCTGCTTCCGAGAGCTGCGAGACGAGCATCTCTTTGTGATCATCTATGCCGTCATGGCTAGTTATTTTGCTGGCGTCATGGTTCGACTCATGCTTGCCCTGACCCCCGTCGTATGTGTTGCATCGGCGATCACGATATCGAATTTACTCGACGTGTATCTTGATCCTTACGAACCCCCTACCAATGGGGAGGACAAGCGTGTACCTGAAGGCACACAAACCCCTGTGGTCCCTACTCAATCGAAGAAATCGAAGAAAGCAGCTCCATCTTCGCGTCCCTCTGCGCTGAGTGAATTCATCGCCGCCTCTGCTGCTCCCGAGTCTACCCCGAAGAAGGGTATTTATGGAGTTGGTAGTCGACTCCTTATCCTGGTCACTACGTTGTCCATGCTGTTCTTCTTCGTCTTCCACTGCACCTGGGTAACTTCGAATGCATATTCTTCGCCATCCGTTGTTTTGTCCTCCCAAAATTCTGACGGTAGTCAGCATATTATAGATGACTTCCGGGAGGCGTACTACTGGTTGAGGCAGAATACACCCGAGAACTCTGTCGTAATGAGCTGGTGGGACTATGGTTACCAAATTGCTGGAATGGCCGATCGGGCAACTTTGGTTGACAACAACACCTGGAATAATAGTAAGTTAACAACATATCTTTCAACGGATGACTGAACCTTATGGTTTTATTCTCTTTTAGCCCACATTGCCACCGTCGGGAAGGCTATGTCTAGTTCAGAAGAAATCGCCTATCCCATTTTGAGGAAGCACGATGTTGATTACGTCCTCGTCATTTTTGGTGGTGTTCTTGGGTATTCAGGAGACGATATTAACAAGTTCTTGTGGATGGTCCGTATCGCTCAAGGCGTTTGGCCTGATGAAATTCAGGAGAGCAATTACTTCACATCTCAAGGAGAGTACAAAGTTGATGACCAAGCAACTACTACAATGAGGGAGAGCTTGATGTACAAGATGTCATATTATCGGTGCGTCCGTCTTCGGGATGAATTCCCCTTAAAGCTGCTGACATTCCTTTCACCGAATAGATTCAATGATCTTTTTGGAGGTGCCCAAGGGACAGACCGAGTTCGGCAACAGACCATGCCCAAAGTCGGCCCAACTTTGGATTACCTCGGTATGTTGTTGTTTTTTCTGTGTTTTGTTCCTCATTGATTCTGGTTATTTTGTAAGACGAAGCTTTTACTTCCGAAAACTGGATTGTAAGTCAATGATGATCGCTTGCTGGTAGACTACTCCTCAGACTCTTTTATCCTTTTCTTTAGGTTCGAATCTATCAGGTTAAGAAAGAAGATCCTCTCGGAAGGGATCTTAAACTTGCAAATTCCTTTGATCACGGCTTGAAGAAGCGGAAACGTAGCAAGCCCACAGCAAGGAGACGAGCCATTGTACAGTGACGTGTATATACCTCAGCACCAAAGATGCTGTAGTAAACCAAGTAATTTATCGTTGCCTTCTAAACCTTTGAGTGCACAGGATCGAGTGCCTTCTTCCTGATACAAGCCCCGACCAGATTTCCATTGGAATCACTGCGAATGTATATTCGAAGATCATAAAGCTAAATCTCGCTCAGAAAAGTGTGTCCGCTCAACTAATTTTCAGAGTCCAATTACTGTTCCAACCCTCAAATAGTTAGTTGGGCAAACAACCAATCGCCTCAACTCGCTCCCTTGGTTGCTCACCGAAATCCCGATGTGGCAGAAATCGGAAACGATTAGCCACCGTTATAAGGGCACAAGCGTAGTTTGCCTGCACATGCTGCAATCATGCATTGTTCCTGACCCTGTTCCTGGTGATCATGATGGAGATGCATAACACCTGTCGAATAATTCCTCCCAATTCTGGTCCGGGGTTTTTCATTCGGCTGTCCCGGTCTCGAAATACGCCTCGAGGGAAATGCCATGCGGTGGAGGGCTTCAGACTGGCCCACAAGTGTCCCACGTTTTCAGTCCATAGCGGCGGCCTAGACGATTTATCTACTAGTTTTTGAGATCGTAAGTTTTTCATTCTATCCCGCGCCAATGGCTGCATGCCTTGCAATTTACGCCATCATCATCACAACAGTTCTGACCGTAGGTCGCCGCCGTTCTGCAGCACCTGAAGCTCTGGTAGACGACAGTCCTTTCTCAGTCCTTTCGAGTGCAGAGATTTCGCGCTATAGGCCTTTTACACGCTACGCCGGTGCTGCATACTGCCGTCCCGAAGAAGTTCTTGCCTGGAGTTGCGGAGGTAGAGTTTTCGCTTTGGTTCTGAGCTGGTAGGAGCAATTGACTGCCTTGTACCGAAACAGCAACTTGTGATGCAGTCCGATCATTTAAACCGATAGCTGCAGGAGGCGACGGGTCGGATGTCCAGTACTGGTACGTGGGCTATGATTCGACTCTCGAGGTGAGGAGGTTTGCTGTCATTTTGGCTTCCTAATAACACCTCTAGACTATTATTGTCGCCCACCAGGGAACAAATCCCAGGAAATTGTGTGTCCAGTTTCTTCTGTTTATGAACACAATAATATCTCACATACCCCTACCAGCATGGCCGTGCTAACGGATCTGCAAGCCAAAATGACCAACCTGGATAATCAATTTTTTCCTGGATTCCCATCTGCAATCAGAGTGCATTACGGATTTCTTGATGTACACCTATTGTACGTCGCAAAATGTGCTCGACACTTTATAATCGCCTCTGACCTGGGAATTTCTGTTGCCCAATTTTACAGGACAGCCGTCAACATCACCTTCGCCGTCAAGAGAGCTATTGCAGAGAGCGGATACAGAAATGTCACCATTGTTGGACATTCACTCGGCGCAGCCCTAGCACTACTGGATAGTCTTTATCTGCCCATACTTATCCCAAACGCGCATTTCAGTCTTATTACTTATGGTATGCCGAGAGTCGGAAACGGGGCGTTTGCTGATTATGTCGATCGCCATGTGAACTTGACGCGCATCACTAACAAGTGCGTTCATTTCCCTCATGCTCGAAGACATCAATAAAACAAAACTGGATTATTATTAGGAACGATCCGGTGCCTATTCTTCCTGGACGTCGGGTAGGGTTCAGTCATCCTAAAGGAGAAAGACATATTCATGCCGATGGAACATGGGTCTATTGTCCTGGGAGGGATAATCCCGACAAGAGGTGTACTATAGCTGATGTTCCAAATCTCGAGGCTGGCAATGTAACTCACCACAACGGTACATTTCACATTTCCTATGAAAACAGAAAATCCTATCACTCACTCTTTGTTTTAGGACCTTACGATGGCGTGTTCACTAATTGCCATACTAACGACACGACTACATAGCGTTCGAAGGTGGCATGCGGCCTTTGCTTCTCGAATTCCATTTTACTACTTGACGTGTGGAGGTGGCGACGTGGGCGACGTTCAGGTTTATTTTCCTACATTTCAAACTTACTGGCATACCATCCATGTTCTATTATACTAATTAAACCATAAGCCCCAAATTTGGTATATAACTGGCGTCACTTCAACGATGATTTGATGCAACATTGATGATCAATAGGCGCCCAATTTGACATACGCAAATCTTAGTCAGCATGACGAAAGATGCTGAAAGAAAGAGATTAATCGACTAATCCTTACGTGATTCAAGGATGTACGACAAGAGGTGCCATCCGCAATCAATATTACATTATCTCCTGGATAAAAATAGTACAGTGAGGTCGCATAGTTTGTAAATAAAAGTCCTTGCATAGTATACAATAATAAAAGGTGTTAACGCACAGCATGAGGGAGAGAAAGTGATTTAAAGATGATAATCAAATCTATAATAGACGTGGGGGTATGTTTTTCTTTAATAAAAGACTCAAGTCACAAAACTCCATCGCCTGTCACTTCTTGCCAATGATTTCCTATGTCGGCGGTATAGCCAATAGATTATAGCGGCAAGGAGAGTAAGTCCCACTCCAAGCCCGACCGAAAGGCCGATTGCTAGTTTAATTGTTTGAGGGCTGAGATCCCGGTTATTCTGACTGGGGATTATCGTAATCGAGGTACTCGGAATCGCAGATTGTGTGGTAAAAAGTGTTGGAGTTATTGCGGGTGATAGAGTTATTGTGGGAGGAAGCACAGAAGAGATGACACTGAAAGAAGCAGTGAGTGAACGCGGAAGGGCCAGTGGGGGGATCTAGACTGCGTACGCATCAGGTAGGGTTGTGAGAGTGAGAGTGCTCAAGCCAAAAATTGTCGGTAATGTTGAGGGATTAACGGTGATAGAAAGAAGAAATGTCGAATTATCAGGAAGGTCCGTGATGACAATGAACCCCATCGTAGAGTCAAAGCTGGACCTGCGCATGATTGATTCCCAAGCTACGATTATCTCCACAGTTGCGTTGGAGTCTGGAGATGTCGTGAGACAGACGCTGGACGCTAAAGGATCAGGTTCGATTACAGTGAACACACCGCAATGCAGCTTCACAGTACACACCACGGAACCGAATGAATATTTGTGGTCGGATCGGATTGGGGGATCCTGTTGCCGATACCTTGCTGTTGTCAGCAGACATTTGCCTTATCAAAAGGATACATCCATCAGATCTCGGAATTCGAAGTAATCACAGCAAGACTCACCATCCTCCCTGGCAAACAGCCGGATCCACAGAGACCTCTGTGGAATTGCAAACGAATGGAGTGTAGACCAAGGATGAGGATGTGAGGGGGATAGATAGGTTCAGCAACTGCGCAACCAAGGGTGAAGCGAGGTACAACATAAGCACTATGAGGTATAGGGACTGATAACAAAGTGTGGCGAAGGCCGTGGTAGTCGAGGGCGAAACTATCAGCATTCATGTATCCGGAGGTATGATAACGATTTAGTTGTCGAGCAAGAAGCCTGCACAGATGTCAGAGAGGAGGCAAAGAAAGAGAAGTTCCGCATGCAACTTCCAGTCTCTGAAACCCCTCAGCGCCTCACAACAGTGAAAGCGAAAACAATAAGGATCCGAGGGAGGCCCTCCAACAGACGGTCTCTCTCCCGCTCATTATCAATAGAACTCCGTGTGAAACACGCCGTCTTAAGATATTCATCTCTGAGCAGTTCTAAGACCATTTCCCCGGACTCGAGTCGTGTTTCCAAGTGCAAGGGTATGCAGAATCAGTCCCTATCAGTCTGCAAGCAATAAGAAGCTGCATCGAAAGCACATATCCAGCATCTAAGCACGGATAGTCACTGTTAAGGCGGATTGTGTATCCCGTCATGGATACAAGCCCCATTAGTCTGACTAGGACTCGAAGACCATAATCCTTTTGTGGGTCCTGCAGGCAGCATGACGACGGTTTCATGATCGATCCATCATATTCGCTGAGCGCTCGCGGTGTCGGCGCAACAAAAGATAATAAGAACAACAATTTGAAATTCGTTTCACACTCAATTCAAATTTCAATGCACCATGTGATCCAAACATGAACGAATATTTGAATTCCATCCAATTGCAAGCTGTCGCGCAAAATCTATATAGTACAGTTTTCGGTACCCACAACTGACTATCCACAACAGGAAGTCGCACACAGAAGTCGGGGAATTTGATATCTAAACAAACGAATCGACAAGAAAAATAATATGAGATCAACACATGGGTCTAGAGAAATAAGCCCCAGGAAATATGAAAAGAATGAATATCTACAATGGAACTCAAAAGTGAATGCTTCCTGTTGGCAGTAAAAAAAGAGAGAGAGAGATAAAACATGAGATCGAAGGAAGGATTCTCTTGCGAATGCAGAAGGAGACAGAGTCCGGCCTACGTGAACAGCCGTTAAGCAATGGCAGAAAGGCTTATAGCCGGAAAACAAACAGGAAAACAAGAAGGATACTGTGCAAGTGTTGCGGTAATCAATAGCTCCACATATATGAACAAGAAAGCGAAAGAAACCAAAAAAATTTTGATTTGTGTATAGTATTGTTCTGGGTTTGCGATATCACCCATGTCTAAAAATCAACGGGTTGGCATATGGTACAAAAAATGGAAAGTGCAAAATGAAATCGAATGAAAAAGAAAGGAACGAATATGCAATGCATTTTTAATGAATTTCCTTCAAGAAAGTCACCGTTTGGTGCATCAAGAAATGAGCCGAGTGCCAAGGAGAGTGTATGTGCTGAACGAATGAAAGACTGAGCGAGGGGTTACGACGGTTGGGCGGAAATGTTCGATCGGTCAAGTTCTTCGAAGGATTTTGGCCGTAGCTTCTTTTGGAACATCCCAGGTCGGACAAACGCACCGGCCTACCTCCCACCACTGTGCCCATGCGGATGTGCCATTGCGAGCATCGGGGTTGGTGGTCCACTCGCACCAGCACTTCCCGGAGGTCTGTTCACTCCACCAATGTTGATGCTCGGGATCGCAATCCTAGGGGGCATCATTCCGCTTCCACTCCTTGGCCTTCCGGAAATCGAGTGTCCATTCAAAGAAGAAAGTGGACCAGTGCTCAATCCATGTGGGTGTGCCGAGCCCCAAGATGAATGCAAACCCAACCCTCCACCACTGCTCACGTAGCCCATGGGAGCGCTATCACTTCTTGCCCTCATGTTACTCTTTTTTTGGATGCTCAAGCCATTCAGCCCTTGTCCCGCAGGTCCAGCCCCAGGTGAGGAGACAGAGGACAGCAATCCCAGGTTCGATCCATGATCAGATGATCCGGAGGATCCAGATCCATGCCCGTGGCCGTTGACTCCAATAGAAAGACCCAATCCTACACATGGTGTTCCTGCTGCGTCGAGGCTTTCGTCCAACCTCTGCCTCTTGGCACCCTCTCTCCCAGAAACTGGAGGAGGATCACAACACCCATCATCGTACAAATCCATATCCATCGATATTGGCGTAGATAATGACCCAGGGGAAGGAGAAGAGGCAAGGGGAGTCGACGACGTAGACGACCTGTCAGTTCGTCCGGAAATGGCAATACTACCGTTTTGTTGGTGGTGAAAACTATGTTGCCTTGAAAGAGGGTGTGCTCCATGACCGCCGTGGGCATGCCCATGGTGAGAGACATGATGGGCGTGCGAGAACGGGAACTCGTTAGTCGTTGGGCTGGATGTTGGACTACTCATGCCATGAATTGTGTGCAGGTTCATACTATTCATGGATAGTGGCGGCGGCGCAAACCGAGATGCGCACGACGAAGGTGGGGAGGTCACGTAGATGTTGGGGCTCTCCGAAGAATCGAGGAGATCAAGGGGAATTGGGGGTACCGGTAAAGATTTTGCAACGGAGTCCCACAAGTGGCAAAGCGCTTTCGTCAACCGATCCACCTTACGTCTCTCGAGAGCTAATTCGCCAGTACACCTCCGTACTTCGTCCTTCATCATGTTGAGTTGGGATGCCAGCTGTGGGGCGACATGATAAGTTTAGGAATAGAGATAATAAAATAAGCTTGCCTCGCCGGGTAATTCAATCCGATGCTTGATGGCAGGATCCGGTTCCAAAGCTTTACGTTTGATTTCATCTAACAAGTCCGGTCGCCCACGCAAGAATTTGTGGTGTGAGAATTCCCATGTCTGCGCATCTGTCGAAGTTCGTTGGGCACGAGGGGTCTGGATGAAAGTTAATGCTAGAGACAAAAAGAAGGAGATTGAAAGCACCCTGTTAATTTTATGGAAGCCGTACATGTTGAGCTGTCTCACGAAACTCGAGAACTACACAAGATTTAGCCCGAATTAAGGGGGAAAAAGATTGAACCGCACGTTGTTATGCTTGAAATGAGACCCCAAGATGCTTCTACTAAATTCGCCCACATTGGATACTACGAACGATGTCCCGAGCTCTGTCCACGAAATGAATTGCCCGGATTTGGAGTCATTGATCATCCTAAAAGAAGAACAAGGTTTGGTAAGCATCCATTAAAGAGGTTGATTAAATGGTCAGAGAGTGAAAGACAAGAAGCAAACCAGGTCAAACTAAAGACACATGTTCTTTGTCGAGTGTACATCTGCTGGACCTCAAGTCCAGAGATAAACACGTGACGCGATCAGTCTTAATCATAGCGAACGAAGTCGGAAGCAAATCCGTCTAATCTCTTTTGTGGAAGAGCAGACTCAGCCAGGGTCTGTGTCGAGATCTTGTCGAGGCATGCGGGTAAGGAGCGCCAGAACTCCAAAGGATCATGGGCTAAAGTCCAAAGAAACTATGTGCGTTGAACTCCCTGAACTCGATGGGACGATTCGAAGTGTAAACGGTAAAACAATCAGCCCTTCGATGGATAGAACTATGTTCCCGATCCATGAAAACCGATGGGTCTAAAAGGGCGGCGCATATATGTGGCGAGCAGAGTAGCCAACAACCCGGGGTACAACTATGCAGCAGAGGAAGAGACAACTGTTGGAAATGATGCGCATATATCCGCCTCGCCAGTGCGGGGGGCCAAAGAACCCAGGTAAAGCTCGGCATACTGGCAAAGAGTACGCGCAAGAGCAAATCAATAAAAGGCACGCCAACGTCAGAGAAGGGACCCTAAAATGTGGTACAACCGTGATGGGAAGGATCAGAAACATCAACAGTGGGCTACTGGTGCAGCAGTTGAAATGCGTAGGCGCATTTGGTGAGATTAGAAGACATCCCCTTGGGAGTGTTCAGAAGACGGCGCGTCCCAAGAAGGGCTAAGCAGCCTTTGTCGGTTCGCAGAGCATATTTGACAACGAGCTCATTGTTGGTGGGAAACTGGATAGTTTGCTCCACAAGGCTAGCCTACCAAAACATGGGATAAACCCATGATGGGTCGGGCCTGGTGCGACGGACAAGTGACCAAAGTGGGAATAGCCAGGAACGATTGAAAGGATCCGTTTTTTTAAAACCGGCGGACCGGCAACCGAACGAGATAGGACGAGAGAGAGGAAAAGAAAGAAAAATTGGGGGAATAAATAAATTGAAGTGCACTTACTGATATAACTTTGTGACAAAGTTATTCGTAGCCATCGGTTTGCCGATCACGCCCATAGTAGCACCCATTCCACCGCCCGCAGAACCCGTACTTTGACCAGGTAAACCCTCCTCAGCACCACTTATGCTCCCCTCGACAGGGCTATTCCCACCACCACCCGCACTCGTGCTCGCACTTCCTGAGCCAGTGCATGCGCCCCCACCACAACCCGAATCAACCATATCCATGGAATCGTCGTCATAAAGCCCACTTCCATCGTCTGCTTCGTGTTCGGCGTCTACTTCAACGAGGGGCGTGCCAATATTGACGTTTACGACAGAGGAAAGACCGAGAGAACTCATTGTCGCAGATGGGGACGGGGACAAGGAGTGAGTCGAAGAACTATTCATGCTGGACGCGCCACCGCCACTAGCTATTGGAGGGGCAATGGGACTGTTTATAGACGCATTCGACATGTTTGGATGGGCCGTGAAGCTCCTTTTCCTCGGAAGCTGAGAAGAAGTCGTGATAGTAGGGGACGTGCTTGCAGTCGCGAGTCCCGCATTAGAAGGTGGTCGACTGGACTGTGGCGTCCCTCGCTTGATATCAAACGACGTGTTCGCAGATGGATGGGGGTGGTCATCAAAGTGTCTGCCTGCAGTTGCGTTTATTGGAGAGGTGGGACCAGGATGGGGTGCATCGAATGAAAACGGCGAACCCTGCGCGTGCCCACCAGCAGGCGAAAGCGGGGAGGATAAAGGGAGCGATACATTCAAGGAAAGATTCCTCGCGTTGACGTTGTTCTGGTAGTATTGGTAGTCGAGGAGCCAGGCCTGCTGCTGCTGCTGTGATGCATGCTGAGGCTGCGGGTGTTGCTGCTGCTGGTGAAGTTGCTGAGGTTGTTGAAACCCGTCCATGAGAAAACAAAAAACGGAAAAGAGGAGAGGCAGGCCCTAGCAGAAGCACGGCGCCTTTTAGTACAAGAGACACTAGCAGACGATCTCAGATCCATCACGTAACTCCAAACCAAGCCGACCTGCCCCAAGCCGGCCCGGTACTGATCCCTTCCTAGTATGGTAACAAACATGATAAACTGCAAACCCCTCGGGGTCCCACCAGCCCGCCGGTTCTTCCTTTCCAGAACATTACCTAATTAACAATCCACATCCTCTCCATGAATCTCCTGCTTCTCCAGAGCGAACTCGACAGAATGTGAACTTCGATCTTGTGTCCCCGCAATGGCGGATTCGCGCCTTCATTATTCTGCGTTTCAACACGTCGACCAAGCCTCTTAATCTATGCCTCTATGCCTGTCTGCCTCATGGTCAAGGCCTCGCAGGCATCACCGTTTAAACACGCCCTCCCAGCCACGCGACCCCTCACCCAATCTCCAGACTTCAGTGACCATCCATCTGGCGAGCACCCCTCGAGGTTGTATCCATCTCATCCTGTATTCGCATGATGCACTTTCCAACCGTTCGGCCGACCAAAACCCGACTAGTTATTCCCTACAATTATAGATCCTCACCTGTTCATAAACAGAAATGGCTCAGGTTTCCTATACAAGCCTTCCAAGACCTGTCCTGGTTCATATGGGCTCAATATCAGTGACGGCGACTATAAAACGCAAATATGTCATAACCAATCCGGTGCCGCGCCGTCGCTGCTTACCCTGGACTCGATAAAACATTTAGGCTGTTGCCGGTCGCTATCCAACGGAACCAAGATAAGAGCATCGTCGAACCCGCCAGCCGAATCGATTGGGGAATTGTGAGCTCTGTCAACACTTATATCCATCCAGGAAGCCATTCACCCAAAAAATATTCTAGTAGGGCCAGTCTTGTTTAAACACGCTCACATAATGATAGGTCGACACCGATCCTCCCTTTCGAATGCGGAATTTCGGGGATCCTTGGCGAAGGACCCCCATACACAGGTAAAATCATTTGGTCAAACCCTCGAAACAGAGTGGTTCCATGAATCAACTTTAACAATCAGACTACACTCCTAGCCGTCAAAGCAGCAACTGATTTAATAGTTTTTGGACATGCACACTCATTCGTTTCGGATATGTACCCTACAAAGTACCCCCTCAAACATCGGGGGCTGAATCCTATCTCCTTAATTTCGTCCAAATAACCCCTTATTTCGCTTCATTATATATTGTCGAGCGCAACCGAGTAGTTATGTAGCATTATTAGTGGATTGACAGGAACGCCCCTTGAATGTTCGGGGTGTGTAGACAGCCCTGAATTAAAGCTGTTGACGATCTATCAAACGGTGAACATACACGGCGGCGGCGGATGTAAATCGTTTAGCCAGTGTGGCTCCAGTTGACATAATTCATGACCTATATGCTCCTCTTTTGCCAGCAACGCGTGTTAAGACCTCCACTTGACCACAAATGCTCCATCCAATCACAAAAAAATATTCAATTTCGTCGGTTTTATTTTTGTGAATCGGCATTCAGTGGTTTGACTTGGCCCAATGATTGTAACGACCACAAGTTTTGCAGGAGAATACAAGTGGTAAATCGCTGTACCTTCAACCGAGTTAATCCGCTCCCGAAATTAAAGGCCCGATTCAAGTTCTCGACTGGTTATTTTTTAAAAAAAGTCGGTATTCCTCACTTACTTTAAGGGGAATTTTGTTCAGACAGAAACTGACAGTTCAACTTTTTTTTTTTCGAGTGAAGAAAAACAAGTTTGCAAAAGGAGACATCATCTACCCAGAGTTACAAGTCATTGGGAGAGAGACCGAGTCGGTATTTTCTTCCAAACCGAGCTTTTCAATCTTCCAAAACGTATTTTCAGTCCACCGAGACCGCCGAACTGACCAAGGATTCGTATATTCTATTAAAAGCCTTTGCTACAGAACTCACAAATTTTGCAGAAGCCTATTTGGGCGGTTTAAAATACGACTTGTGTTCGGGGTCCTACGCAGCCCACAAAACATGGCAAAGCCCACAGATCTGATCGACAACTCAAAAAAGCTATCATGATGTGTGGTCACGAACGTCATTGTTTTTTTTTCCTTTGAACAAATTTCTAGTCCCAAACTCCTTCGTTGAGCCCTCAACTGCCTTGGCGGCGTTGTTGACAATCATTTTTTATACAATTTATCAAGACGGGATCGATTGAATAACATCGGCATTTATCTTCTCACAGGTCCCGTTCTAGTTGATTCATCCATCATAGGAAGCTTCTCGATGTGAGCGATGCTGAGGAGATCTCCAATGGGAATCAGAGAAAGTTCTGTGTAAAAACCCTGCAGGACTGAACTAGAACTCAAACAAGGGGGGTTTTTTTTTTTTGAGCTTTGCCAAGTAAGAAGCGGTTCGACAAACTTGAAGGTGGAATTGTAGGTAGAGAACTACAACGATGTATACTACTGAAGGTATCCAACTTCCTCATATTTTTTTTGGGCTCCGCGAAGGACCCATTTCATAATCGTTTCTCCCATGCATTATATATCATCAGGCTCTCGACCAACCCCCAGTTCGACGGACGTATGTAAGTACACATTTTCTTAACAAAATCGAAGCAGATGTATACCATACCTACATAATTTTGTGCGGCATGCCATAAACTCTCGAGAACTACTTAACGTGGGTCCTCATATATCAACTTCTTCCTTAGGCAACTTCAAGGCGCGTTGTGCTCACGCCCTGCTAAACGTGGGATGACATTGAAGTTATCGTTATATGATATGCCTGTGGGCCATGTGCACCATGTGCACGCACTGAATTGCATGTCGTTATCCCGACGACTAACGAGAAGCAAAAAACCCCTATCATCTTGTCTTCTATCCCAGAAACGAATCGTTTTTCCTATCGCACGAAAGCAACGGGGCACACATCGAATGTTGAAACTGAAAAAATAACCCAAATTGGTCTTTAGCAGGCTTCTGACATCGGACGTCGGACGGAACCCGACATTGATTAACAAAGATTATCAACTTTTCTTGTTTGTACAAATGATAAGAAGAAGCACTGAGGAACAGTCGTGCATGACATGTCTGAGCAGGGCTCCCCTGCTTCTAGCACGTTTTGTAATTTCCCTAAACCATGGATATCAGTTTATTGTTGGTTCAATTTTTATATACCTCGTTGACATTTGATTCCGAAAAGGTTCTGCTATGTATAATTGATTCTCTGTAAATGTTCATTGAAAGGAGCCCGCGATCCGCACCATGGAAAAGGCGGCGAGAGAAAGGTATTTGTTGTTCTCATGCACTCCCCCTCCCGCCGACACCTTGTGCTTAAATCAGACAACCGTAATACCTTGAAGCCAATTGGTTAATCCTCATTGTGTCGTTGAATGTATTGTGAGCTCGAGAATGTTAACCGTGATCAAAAGTCAATGGAATGACGCAGTCCCTACAACAAATTATATTTTTCCCTTCCGCTCATCGGTGAAATGCGCACTGAGAAGACCCTACGGATGAATACCAATGAGAGTAATATTTTTGTCAATGTCCTTGTCATTGTGGCGAACGAACTTGCATGAGTCGGTGGATCATTAAATCTTCATCGACGTGGTGTTGATTAGGGTCCCTTCGATGATGAGGATCATTCCCTCTGCAGTTGCTCTGCAGTAGAGAATGGGATATTGACCGCCCTAGGTAAGGGCAGTGTAGCGGTCTCCGTAACATGTATAAAAACAGCTTCAGACAAGAATCGATAATTTAAGGTCGCTAGCCTCTTATTAAGAAAATCTCTTAAGCTTGTGCTGTATCTGAATCATCTAAGGGACTCCCCGATTCTCAACTTGGTGCGACGAAACGGCGATCATCGACCTCTGAAGCCGTTCATTAACTTGAAGAAGCATACATCTAGTGGTAGTCCATCACGACTTTTTGACGTTGCCGCAGGAGAAAATAGATGCGTTCCGTCTTTCTCTGTCAAATAATACGCCATTCGGTTTTTCGAAAGGTATTCAGATTCTTTTTGCAAGTGGGATCCTCAGTCAAAACGAGTTGACAAATTATAATCCTCGTACTTCTGGAGGCGCATATTATTGCCAACGCACGTCATAAGGTCATACGGGTAATGTACGAATATAAACCCTCTTTCTTAGCGCACAGTTGATTGTAATCCGGGTAATGATAACCGACTTACGTTGACTCTCGTTACACCCAAATGGACACATTCGCCAACGGGATCGTATTTCAAATTTCACACCCGTTATGGTGAGTGCAACGCCAATCAACTTGTGGAAGTATTTAGATCCCTTAACGGCGAAAGGTAGGAGCACTTGGATGAATGTGGTTTAGGCTGTCGCCGACAATTGGGATTTAAGATTATTATTATAGCAGTTTAGACCATAAACTGAACTCGAGTCCTTCAAGATCCAGACCGCTCATGAAGCCGAACTCCCAAAAAGTCCGATCCAAACCAGGTCTCCCGAGGAGACGTTCAAGAGTGTATTCCCACTGGTATCGTTGACGTATCTATCCATCCATAAAACTGCACGGTGATCAACCCCTCCTTACTCTAGAAATTTACCAGTGAGATCGACAATGTATGAATGAGGTAGTTACAAAGGTTGTATAAGGGACAGATCGGAGATATGATGACTGCATGATGCCATTGCGATTTGGATTTGGATATGTTCCATGTGCTGAAGAGCCTTGCGACTACACACGCCGCAGCAATTATGCCTAAGGATCGATCTGTTTAAATCATCCCATGGTTCGTCACTTCAATTGAAATGACATCAAGGATAAAGACTTGAATTGATACCCAAAAGTAAGATTTTAAGAGTCAGGTTCGACGGACTTCAACGTACGGTATGAACTCGAGTTTGATTTCCTTATGCTGAGTCAATATCAAACTAAGATGCCGATCCATGATGTGCCATGAAGAAACTTTACTATACGGGGTCCACGGTAAGCCTGGAGTTCCGATTTTTGTAAACATACAAGCAGGCTCACGATTAAGCCCATCGAAGAGGTCCACGTCGTCATAAGTCAGACTAGATTGCAACGTGGAGACAAAATACACATGGGGTCAGAAACGAGTCTTATGCGAGGAGTTTCATGGAATTGCTAAACCGCCGAATGAGACTTGTTGAGGTTAATTATACATGTAGGTTAGAGAGATCTTGAGCTCTTGGTGCTTCGGAAACCACTCGAGTACACGAAGCAGAAGAGACAAAAGAAATCGCTTTGTTGGGCTGACCAGATTGTCGGGATAATGACTTGTGATGCAATTCACGGGTAGGTACATCATAAAAGGGTGGTCGGCGTTCCCCGACATGTGTACGATTTCCCTCTGGCACAACTCCGTTTGTGAATTACAAGTCTCATGACCTGAAAGACGACCTTGTGACAGATCGAAGCTTGGCCAAGTTCCTTGAGTGAACTGTTGTTTATCGTCAATTGCATCCGTTGGTATTGACACTTTTAGTTCCGGTCGGTATCAAGGAAGTTTCAGCATACAGACGTCAGGGACGGGTCACTGCAGATAAAGAAACAGAAGCCTGACGAGTCGTGGTGAAGACTTTGCCGTAAACGACCATGTAACCCAGAAGCAATGAGAAGAAGTGTGAGTCCAACGAAAGCACAGAAATTGGGATACGCAACAAAGCACCGCCAATGAGAAACTCGTTCAAATGTTGTCCACGACGACTCGGAGCTCGTAGCAACTCTAAATGATAGCAAGAAAACAACCCTAACCTCGAGTCGTGAAATGTCGGGTGGTGAATCTAAATTCACACGCTTAGCTTTGGTGTTTCCCTGATTCTTGCAAAACATTGGAATGGCGTCTAGGATTGCTTTAGGTTCCTTGAGGACAGCAGGTATGTCGATATATTTTATCTCCCGTTGGTTTTGACCTCGTCCTCGCCTCTAGCTCGACATAGGGTTTGCCCTCGGACTCTGGTTGCTCTTCCTCACACCTTTGGCGGGTAAGGAAACAGGTTGTCCTACGTACGCACGCTGAATTAAATTTAAGGCGCTCATTGGCAACAAAACCCCCTACGGAACGTGCCAATGAGCTCATCAAGAAATTACCATCCTCTCCCAACTTGGTTACGGAGACTGGGACAGCTCTCCTCTTAGCTGGTGTAGCTGCCACAGCCATTTCCCAGGAACTATACGTAGTCAATGAGGAGACTATCGTGCTTATAGCCTCTCTTATGGTGTTCACGTACCTTGCGAAGGTTGGTCTGAACTTCTTGTGATTGTCGGTTTATTCAAATTTCGCGTCATAGGTGATTCGCGAACCTTACGTTACATGGGCACAAGGACACGTCGACCGCATCAAGAATGTCCTCGCCCAAGCTCGTGCCGAACACACTGGTGCTGTGAAAGAGCGGATTGATTCCGTGGCTCAGATGAAAAGTGTTGTTTCCATCACAGAAGGCCTTTTTTCTCTATCCAAGGTACACGATAGGGCACTCGAAATATTTTCACAACTCAACTGTTACTTCATCAGGAAACTTCTAAATTAGAAGCAGAGAACTTTATTCAACAACAAAAGGTTGCTGTAGCCTCAGAGGTAAAGGCCGTCCTCGACAGCTGGGTACGCTACGAGCAGCAATTGAAGGAGAGTGAACAAGCCGACCTCACTAAGACCGTCATCGAGAAAGTTCTTGTGTCTCTTAAGGATGAGAGGACCCAGAAGGAGATTTTGACGAGCGCGGTCGCTGAGGTGGAACGTATGTCGAATTTGTCCTTTTCCCTTCTCTCAGCTGATAGGTTGCTCCATAGAACTTGTTAAGAGCAAGGCTATTTAACTTTTATTGTAATCACTCCCAGCTTCGAAATAGAACTTTACCACCATCATTCCAACCTACCTGCTGAATGATCTCTACGAAATCATGGAACTGAATTCACCCTTTGATCCTGCAAAGAAACAAATGTGAATACGTCGGTGATGGAACTTGGCTAGGCCAAACTTGCTGGTCGCAGTAATGTGACAACCGTCCTCGTAATGGTTCATCTCCCGACGACCCAGAAGGTCACACAACAACTGGAACGTTGACTGTGTATTGAATTCGACCTTCAAATTCAGTTCCCATGGATTGAAGATTTCGGAGGATGATGTATGTCCTTTTATGCGTGCAGTCCCATTTGACACTAATATATCTCTACAGCCCTAATGCCCCCAACCCGACCCCACTTAATTCAGAGCTAACAAACGACATTGAAATTTGGAATTTGACTATACCAGCATACAAGGCCATATTTATTTTTCCGATGGTTAACTGAGGTCCTCGGATAGACTCCTTTCGGACCGCAGATTGTTCGAGAGGGTGATTGGAAACATCCCACAGGATTTCAAACGCTTTGCGGGATAATGAACTTCCAAACTGTTAGTTCTTTGCCAATTTCGAACATATAAATCCTAATTGCAAAATTGATGCAGATGCAGGGTTTGAGGACGAAATCCTTCGATCTTATTTCGCCGAACGTTCTACAGGTGTTCTAGTTATTAAAATACTAACAGTATGATGCTTGATCCCAGCAACGAGGCTCAGCCTCAATAGACATCGATCAGTGTCTGCAAATCACTTCCAAGTGAAGATCGGCTCACCCCTTGTGCCGAAGTCTCTCGTACCAAGGAAGCTAATCAGAGATTGGGCCCAAATCACCACAGAGATGCCGACCATTTAACCCGTCGAAAGGAGGTGTTCCCCTCCAGTCCAACCAAATCAGGTCTGACGATGACCCAGACTATTTTTTGTTCAAATTACTGAAGACATATCCTATGGCACCCACACCTACATTGAAAAAGTGGAAGAAAAATTCCCGCCTCTCCACGAAATACGATTCCCCTGACGCACCCTCCTTTGGGAAAAAGACGCTCGCGTGCCTTGTCAAGCCCGTTTATGGCTCTTAGGATGATCAAGTGACAAGGGGTATAGTCCTAACAATACCTCTTGCATTCCCTCCTATCCGGATTATCACTCAAGTATAGACTTACCCCGACCCCTAACATGCATGTGAACCATTAATGATGGCTTGGATGCTTGACTTGGTTCGTAGAGGTGTCGGGTTGGTGTCGGGTGGGCAGTTGCTGTTTTACGGTTGCGATGTTGTCACTTGACGCTTAAAATGGCACACTGCGCTCGGGACATGGACCGAAATATCCGAATGGGATTGTTGGAGGTGTATAATTCATTTCAAGATAGCCCGCAATTCAGCATGTAGAGAGCATAAAACGAGATCGTCGTCATGATCTGGGCCATGGTACTCCTCTCTATGAACAAAACATTTGCCACGGCCACAACTTGAAGTTGACTTCTCCTGATTTTCCTGCAACGACAATCTTGGTGGTTACGTTTGCCACTCTATTTGAAGTTGAAACAGACAGTGACAATGGAGGATGATCCAATCCAAGTCTCTGCTATTTTATATTGTCCAGGAAGTCCAAGACTATAAAACTTGGTGCGTCATCTCTTCTGGAATATCACCTACATTCTTGAGCAGATCGACGGGATCCATGCAAAAGACTAGTATGAACCAGGTCAGCCAAGTATTATTCCAAAATTCAATACTGAAAATTCAAATGTTAGCCTGTTGATCAAGGATTCGAGAGTACCGCAAAAAAAGTCGCAATTTTGATAATCCCTGACGGTGCAACGACACACTGGCGGGTGTAGGTTTATTTCAACATGGATTCGTCCGCCGACCGATTTCTCGACAAATACTTACTAGTGTTTAGTGCTCTTGCACCTGTTTTACGACCTCGAATCCCCATCGCTCTTCTTTCATTAACCCCGGAAATGCTGTTTCGCTTTGAGCAGTCTGGAATGGAGGGTTCGGAGGAGGCGATCGTATGTCACCGCGAAGCATTTGCTCTTTCTCCTCGCGGTCATCCCAGTCGCTCATTGTTTCTCAGCAACCTTGGTAATACCTTGTGGATTCGCTTTGACCTAAAGTTACAGACAATACTTCAATGGAGCTCTAGTCAAGTCTGCAGCAGTTCGACTTCCCCTGTACTGGAACGCGGATGTTGATATCGAAGGCGTTGATGTTGAAGACATTGACCAATACACTACAGGAGGCCTTCTGTTACAGATCAATAGTCTTGCATTCAGTGCGAGGTGAGACAGGTTGGTACGAGGTGTCAGATCAGCATATTTGAGGAAACACACATACCAATCCCTGCATTGTCTTGAATAATGGTAGCCTCATACACGGCACCTCTTACAAACATCCGCATTTGAAAGTCATTGCGGGATTTTTCGGGCTGGGGATTGCCGGATAATTGAAAATGGAGGGAGGACTGGCAAGCATACCTCGATTTTGGTCCCCTCAATGTGCTGAATGAAGCATCAGGGATTCCCGAATTCCCGGAAAAGATGAATATTTAGAGTATAGACATAAGCTGCACGACATCCCTGGTTTTTAAGAGTCATAATTCTCCCTTTGGTAAGCGCCTTTCCCTTTTAGGGATCTTATTCGGCATTCGCAACGACTACGGTAAACACGTCCCGATCCAACACTAATCTCTGAGTGTGAAAACCAGAAGGGACAACGGAACGACAAACTATTGGCAACTTATGACAACACCGTCATAAGGTCCTAAAAAGATACTTTGGTTTTAAGCCACAGTCGACTTGATAGAAGTTTGCGTAAATCATCACCTTTATGATCGTTCAAATTTCCTGAAAATACGTCCTTTACATCCCCAACGCTACACCTCTTATCAGGATTATCGTTTCCTGGACAGGAAAGCCAAGAACCAGTCGCTTGAATATGTAACTCGCCTATTGGGTGATGATAACCCAAAAATCTTCCGGGCATGATAGGAACAGGGTCTTTCCTGTGGAAGAAGTTTTCAACCCGCACCAGTTTGAAACGAATCAGAAAACACGCAACTTGTTGGTCACATGGGTGACCCTTACAGCTCCATCGACATAAGAGGCAAAATTTCGATTCCCTACCCTTGGCATGCCATAGCCAACCATCTGAACCGATAGACCCGGAATACGAAGCTGCAGAGAAATACTATCGAGCAGAGCGAGAGCTGCACCGAGAGAGTGGCCGACTACAGTCACGTTCCTAACGCCGTGCTGCTGTATTGCCGTCTGAACAGCTATCAAGACGTCGTTGGCAGTCCTAGACGATCGGGCGATCTGTCATGAGAGGTTGAAATGGTAAAGAAGATCAAAAACCCACTTGGCGTGTTCGTTGGCAAACCCCCTGTGGATTTTTATCGAAGACGGCAAGGTAGGAAACAGTCGAGGATCTAGTTGTATCTGTTCGAACGCGGTATCCGTGAATAAGGGTACGCTAGGTGGTATAAATTAGGCTACGGGGGCTAAGATCGATCTTCAAGACTTACACTTTCTCTGGGTTCGTCCCTTGGTGGCCGACAATGATTGACTAGAAGGAAATGTGTTTTGAGATCGAGCAAAGAGTTACACAAATGTTGCCCACCGAGATTGCTGGATCATATCCAACATACCAATATTGAAGAATCCCTCCGTCACCTCCGGCTGCAACGGGAAGGAAAGTAGGGTTAGCCATACAATTCGCTAGATTACGGAAAGATAAAAGCGAAAAGGTTAGTGGGCAATGTCAGCATAGGTCGACATGGGTAAAACTGACGTCCGCATTCCCATGCGAGCATCTTGCTAGGTTGACAGTACGCCGCACTGGCATAGAATGCGAACGGTTTCAGTTTGGCGATGTCCACGGTCGAAAGGAGGGTGAAAGTATCGGAAACGCCCCTTCTTCTTGGTTCAGTCGACAAGCCTAAGCGCGACGGGGTCGAAAATCCGGTTACAAGAACGACAAACGAGAGGAGTGCCAGCACCAAAGTTTGAGAGTACATAGTTGTATAGTATGAGACGTAGTTGGAAAGTCTCAACCTCGTTCCAGGAAAGGAGGAACTAATCTTCTCAACCAGTGACCAGGCTGGTTCTGGATTCCAAGGTTCAAAAAGGATTCAACAAGAGGCTTCGAAAAGCACATCGAATTCCGCGAATTTTGACTGCCACATGGCAAGCGTCTGAAATTAGCAGCTCTTGCCCTAGTTTAGGTCGATGAACAATTTGATACCATAAAGAACCTGATGCAAAATGCTGGAGTTCTCGACCCATGATTCGGCTGATCATGTCACTGGTCAGTACAGGGCCAGTACCAGTAG
>Ga0307517_10001368_pt1 | contig 40988 bp, 34 predicted proteins | sample 23_EM_MG_FD_194515 | JGI IMG/M metagenome (GOLD analysis project Ga0307517, IMG submission 194515) | Populus trichocarpa ectomycorrhiza microbial communities from riparian zone in the Pacific Northwest, United States - 23_EM | ecosystem: Host-associated > Plants > Roots > Unclassified | place...
GTTGATCAAACAGGTCATCGATAATAAGTCGAAGAACAGAATGGAAGCCTATTCCTTCGCCACTTACGAGAAATACGAGAAATTACAGGTCTCCGTCAATAAGATCTCCGAAAAGGTCACCAAGAACAAACTGCTCAAGCCCTATCATTTCCTTGTCGAGAACGGAGATACGACGAAACTGGAGGGTAGGGTGCTGTCGCCCGTTTACCTGGAAGAGACGATCTCCAATGTATTCTATCGCAGGACCCCCGAGAAGACCCGCTCTATTGTCCTGGGACAACGTAAAGTGGATTTCGGCGAATTCTTCGACATGCAGGGCATCAGCATGTACCTGAACAGGCTTTACCAGGATTTCAATGTTTACGATAACAATATCTCCGTTTTCACCAACCTTTTCCTCAGCCCCATCGCCGACCTGGGTCCCACTTTTTACATGTATTTCATCGACGACACGGTGATGGTCGATAGCCAGAAGCTGATCCGCCTGTCCTTCCGCCCGAGAAATCCCAACGACCTGCTTTTCCGCGGTACGATGTGGATCACCCTCGACGGGAATTATGCGATCCAGAAGCTGCGCCTGCTCGTCAGTAAAAGCATCAATTTCAATTTCGTCCGGGAGATGAAGATCGACCAGGACTTCGAAAGACAGCCGGATGGGAGGTACCTGCTCTCGAAAAGCGACGTGCTGGGGGATTTCGGGATCACCAAGACGGGAACGGGCCTGTTCGGTGAACGGGTCGTCTCCTTTAAGAAATTTAAGACCGGCGAGCCCTTGCCGGATAGTGTCTTCAAAGGCCCCGATATCGTCTTTACCGACAGTGCGACCAGCCAGAAGGATAGTTTCTGGATCAGCAACCGCCATGATACGTTGACCCGCGCCGAATCGAAGGTCTTCGCCAACGTGGACAGCCTTCGCAATATGAAGTCCTTCCGGAGGCTGATGGACTGGGGCACCCTGCTCCTGGCCGGGTACAAACAGGCAGGCCCCTTTGAAGTAGGTCCGGCCAGCACCTTTTATAGCTTCAACCCCGTAGAAGGGTTCCGTCTTCGTTTCGGCGGCAGAACGACCACCAAATTGAGCACCCGCTTCTATTCCGAGGCCTATGCCGCCTACGGCTTCAAGGACCAGAAATGGAAGTATTTCCTTAGCGGCACCTATTCCCTGAATAATAAGACCATTTACGGCTACCCCCAGAATTATATCCGGGCTTCCTATCAGAAAGATACCAAGATCCCCGGCCAGGAACTGCAATTCGTCCAGGAGGACAACCTGCTGCTATCCTTCAAAAGGGGTAATAATGATAAATGGCTATACAATAACATCTTCCGGCTGGACTATAAGCACGAATTAGGGGACCATTTCTCCTATGAGTTCGGAGCGAAATACTGGAAACAGATCCCGGCCGGCACCATCGCCTATGTCAAAGATCTGGGCGCGGGCCCCGATTCCCTCCGGTCCATCACCACCGGGGAACTGTCGACGACCTTCCGCTGGGCGCCGCACGAGCAATTCTATATCGGTAAGCTCTACCGGGTGCCGATCGTGAATAAATATCCCATTTTCTCCGTCAGCTATACCGCCGGTATCAAGGGGCTGTTCGGGGGAGAGTATAATTATCATAATCTGAGCTTCGAGTTCTTTAAACGTTTCTATATTTCCCCGATCGGATATACCGATATTACCCTGGACGGCGGCTACCTCATCGGGAAAGTCCCCTTTGCGCTGGCGACCATCCACCATGCCAACCAGACCTATGCTTACCAGCTTGCCTCTTATAACCTGATGAATTTCATGGAATTCATCAGCGACCATTATGGCAGTATCATGATCGACCACTATTTCAACGGCTTCTTTTTCAACAAGATACCCTTGCTGAAAAAACTGAAATGGAGGGAGGTCATCGAGGCGAAGATCCTGTACGGGGGACTGCGGGACGAGAATAATCCCCTGAAGAACCCCGATCAGGTAAAATTCCCCCTTACCCATGGGCTTATGGAGACCTATTCGCTGGACCATACGCCCTATGTGGAGGCCGGCTTCGCCATTGCCAATATTTTCAAGCTGGTGCGGGTGGACTTCATAAAAAGATTCACCTATCTTAACCATCCGGAAATTCCTACCTGGGGTATCCGTGCAAGAACTAAATTTGACTTTTGATCTGAACTATTTTATCGCGTAATGACCTTTCGAACCCGTTTACAATATGGTATTTACAGGATCATAGATCCCCTGGTGAAATTGCTGATCAGGGCCGGTCTCACGCCGAATATGGTGACGACGATCGGGCTGCTCCTGAACATCGGTGTGACCATCATCTTCATTGCCGGGGCCGAAGAGGGGGCAAGAGGGGATCTTTCCTATGTAGGGTGGGCCGGGGCATTGATCCTCTTCGCCGGCCTTTTCGATATGCTGGACGGGCAGGTGGCCCGCCTGGGGAATATGAGCTCCCGCTTTGGTGCTTTATACGATTCGGTGCTGGACCGCTATAGCGAGCTGATCCTTTTTCTCGGGATCTGCTATTACCTCGTGGCGCATCATTATTTTTTCAGTTCCCTCTTTGCATTTATCGGGCTGATCGGAAGTATGATGGTCAGCTATACCCGCGCCAGGGCGGAAGGCCTGGGCATCGAATGCAAGGACGGTTTAATGCAACGGCCCGAGAGGGTGATCATCACCGGTGTTTCCGCGCTGGGTTGCGGGATCGCCAGTAACTGGATCGGGGGCGATTTTAAAGTGCACTGGCCCGGCACGAACTTCCCGGTATTCGAGACCATTTCCATCTTTACCATCCCACTTACCATCATGGCGATCCTGGCCAACGGAACGGCCATCGGGCGATTACGGGACGCAAAAAAAGCATTGGAATTGCAGGCCAGGACCCCACAGACCCCTGCCGCCGGCATCGCAAAACCGACGGTCGCTCCCACCTCGACTCCGGGGTCTCCGGGACAAGCCGCCGAAGCAGATAGATCATCCGCCACTGTCTCTAAAAAACCCCAGCCTCCCGGCACCACCGTCTGGCTGCTGCTGGCATTATCACTGTCTGCCCTCGCCCTTCCGGGCAGCGCCCAATCGGCCCGATCCTCTTCCCCCACTGTAGCCATGGCGGACCGGCAGGATAGTTTTCCCGTACCCCCGCATACCCGTAACTCTTTATTCTATCTGCAGCGGACACCCAATATCAACACCATTATCTGCGAGCTGAACGAAAAGGACGGCATACCCGACAAGGAAGAACCCGTGCACGTGCTATGGATACGCTATACGGAAAAGAAACAGCGTGAAGAGCTTTCCTTCCTGCAGCGGCATTTTGCCTACGGCATCAAGGCCAGGCCCATGGGCAATGACCGTTATGAACTGCATTTTGTTTCGTATAAGAAAATACCTTTTTACCTGATGCGGTCTCCCGTCGATAACAAACATCATGTTTATGCCAGTATCACCGGCAAGCAGGCGCTGCTGACGCGTATCTTCATCAAGATCAATCCGGGGGGCACGTTCTGGTCGCCCAACGTGGAATATTTCGAGCTGAAAGGATTGGACGACAGCGGCAAGGAGGTCATGCAACGAATAAAAATCTAGCGGATATTATGGATAGCCCCCGAACCAGCAGCACACCAGGCGGACCGCTCCGGCTTACTACCCGTACCATCCTCACCGTTACGGCTATCTCAATTTTGTACCTGGCGCTTTCTGCCCTGCTCATAGGGTATAAGACCGATCAGCTTTTCCTGGTATTACTCTTCAATGGCTTCTTCTACGCGTCGAGACCTACCCGCCGCTTCATCCTGGGCTTCTCCGTATTCATCGTATTCTGGATCATCTTCGATTCCATGAAGGCATTTCCGAACTACCGGTTCAGTGCCGTTCATATCGAAAGTATCTACAAGGCTGAAAAAAGCCTGTTCGGTATACGGCTGCAAGGGGACGGCCAGGTCATACCCGGCGGGATCCTTACCCCCAATGAATACTGGGCTATTCATTCCAGCACCTTCCTGGATGTGCTCACAGGCTTCTTTTATTTATGCTGGATACCGCTGCCGCTGGCATTTGCAGGGTACCTGTTCTATAAGGACCGCGAGACCTTCTTTTGCTTTGCCCTCACCTTCCTGTTGGTGAACCTCATCGGGTTCGTAGGATATTACGTCTATCCCGCGGCCCCGCCCTGGTATGTGCAACTATACGGATTTGCCTTTCACAGCCATACGCCGGGCAATACGGCAGGATTGGGGAGATTCGACCAGTTCTTTCACGGTTCGGTCTTTTCCTCTCTCTACGCCAAAAGTTCCAATGTATTTGCCGCCATGCCTTCGCTGCATGCTTCCTATCCGCTGATCGTAGTCTATTATGGGACCAGGCGTACGAACCTCCGGTGGATGAATGTCCTGTTCGCCCTGATCATGGTAGGGATCTGGTTCGCCGCCGTCTACAGCAGTCATCATTATATCCTGGATGTGCTGGCGGGCATCGGATGCGGCCTGGCCGGCATCCGCCTCTTCAATTACCTGTATTCGAAAAAGATGGGATTCCGCCGCTTCGTGCAGAATTGCGTGGCGAAGACAGCCTGAGGTTGTTGCTAGCTCCCGATCCCTTCCACCATAATATCAACGATAGAGTCGATCTGCAGGTCGAGACGGGGAGACTCCTGCTGGGATACCATCAGTGGAACGGCCAATCCCCTGAAGCTGCTCACCATCAGGTAGGCGACAAGAGTGATATTATCGGCGTTGAGCTTTTTGAACTCGCCATTCTGAACGCCTTCTTCCAGGATCTCTTTCACCAACTCTACATGAGAGGTATCGAAATTGCTCTTTATATCCAGCATCATGCAATGCATGTCCGCGATCTCGCTCTTCAATGCATCGCTCAGGTTGCAAAGCTGGCTGAGCTTGTTCAGGCGGCAGCGGCAATAAGCGATAAGCTTCTCTTTGGAACTGGTAGCTTCCCCGACGGCCTGGTGGATCTGCGAAAGTAATTCATTCATTTCCTCCCGGATGACGGCTTCGAAGATCTCCTCCTTGCTGGAATAATAATAATAAAGAGAGCTTTTGGCTTTGCCCAGGCTCATGGCGATATGGCCCATCGTCGTTTTTTTGAACCCATACTCTTTGAACAGCGCGCGGGCGGCATCGATGATCTCTTTTTCCACGACTTCATCTTTCTGAAGCAATTCAGCCATACGATTTACTACTTTAATATTCAGATTATGAACAGCTTAACCTTAACCTAACCAGGAAAGGCAAATTTACAATTTTATCTTGCAAATCGAGGTTAATCAATCGTAAATACTACCTCCGGATCACAGGCGGTAATTCGACCCCCCGGCGCTATATTTTTATTTTATTATCCCATATTTTTTTTAACTTCACCTGTACTACCTGTTGTTGAAGTCTCTTCTGGTAAGGCTCCCGCTCAACCGTCGTCCGCGGATATACACCTGATTGATAGCACACTTTCATAAGACCATGAATAAAAAGCTCAATTGTATCCTGCTCATCGATGATGATGAACCTACGAATTTTCTCAATAAAATGACGGTGGAACAGTCCGGCTATGCGGAACATGTGCAGGTGGTGCAGAGCGGGCAGGAAGCCCTTGACTATCTTACCGCCAGCGGGAAACATAAAGACACCGGACCCCTGCGCCCGGACCTTATTTTCCTCGATATCAATATGCCGGCCATGGATGGTTGGGAATTTCTCGATCAATACCGGCGGCTGCCGCGTGATAACAAAGCGGAGGTCATCCTGATCATGTTGACCACTTCACTCAACCCGGATGATGAGGTAAGGACCCGGGATTGCCCGGAAATAGCGGGCTTCGAGAATAAACCACTGTTGGAATCCCGCCTGAAATTCCTTATCCGCAAATTCTTCGGCAACGATCTCTCCCCGGAAGAAGAAGGAAATTAAGCGGAGGGGCCGCCTGAGCGTCGCCTGCGTCCGATAACAGTTTTCCGCTGCCGCTACGCCGCTACATCCCCGAATGCAGATAATCTTTCAGGTGCGTGATCGTCTCCTGCTGGGTAATGATCGTCTCCTTTACCACGTCGTTGATCGAGACGATGCCGCTAAGCGCCCCATTGTTGAACACGGGAAGATAACGGATATTCTTCTCCGACATCAGCTGCATGCAATATTCGACCGTATCGCCGGGATTGACAGCGGGCAGATCGGTGGACATGATCTCGGATACCGGCGTATCGGTGGAGGATTTTCCTTTCAGGATCACTTTGCGGGCATAATCCCTTTCCGTCATAATGCCCACGTACTGATCGTTTTCCAGCACCAGTACGGAGCCAATGTTCTGGCCGGCCATGATCCGCAGGGCATCCAGGACAGTGGTCCGGGGTGTTACGGAAGTGATCCGGCTATCCTTGTGCAAAAGGATGTCGGCGACTTTTTTCATATGTGCAAAGTTTGGTTAGGAATCGTTTCTTACAATTTACACAATTCCCTGCAATACCCCGTCCGGCATAGCTAAAACTTTCTTTTATTTGCAACGGATTGCTTATCCATATGCGGCCTTTTACGACCATATTACTCCTTTCCCTTATCAGCCTCCTCAGCCCCGGCCTTCGGGCTCAATCCGATAAATACCGGTTCTCCCGGCTGGATATCTCTCAGGGGCTTTCCCATAACGAGGTCAACTGCCTGTTCAGGGATGAAAAAGGCTTCCTCTGGATCGGCACCATGTCCGGCCTCAACCGGTACGATGGCTATAAGTTCAAGATCTTCAAACACGACCTCCGGGATACCACCTCTATCAGCGACGACTATATCGAAAAGATCTACGAAGGCCCCGGTCACTACCTGTATGTCTTTACCCGCAATGGCATCAACCGCTATGACCCCCTGACGGAAAAATTCGATCGCAATGCCGGGAAATTCATGCAGGACCTGCGGATCCCCGTCGGCAACATCGTCGGCAACATCACGGATATTAAAAAAGATAAGGCCGGTAATTTCTGGTTCCTCTCCGCTACCTCCGGCATCTACCAGTATGACCCCTCCAAAGACAGGACCTCCCGCTACTTCCACCGCGAAGGAGACCCTTCCTCTCCCTGCTCGGATAACATCACTTCCATCGCCCCGGACACTGCCGGTGATTGGTGGATCGCCTACCGGAACGGGATGATGGAAAAAATGGATGGCGCTACCCACCGCATCGTTCAACGAAGCAAGGCCCTGAAAGACCTGTCCCCGGGAGACTCCCTGGATTATCGTCTCTATATCGACCGGCAGAATGATTGCTGGCTTTATGCCCCCGGCAGCTCAAAAGGGATCTTCTATTTCAACCCTTCGACCGATGCCGTCCGTCATATCGAAATGGAGAGGTCCCGGTCCATCGGGAAAGGGTCCTGGAGCCTTAATACGGATCTTATCAACGGCATCCTGCAGGATGAAAAGGGACGCGTATGGATCGCTACCGATCATGGCGGGATCAACCTGCTGGATAAAAAGGATTTCTCCATCCGCTACCTGCTCAACAGGGAAGATGATAACAAAAGCATCAGCCAGAATAGCATCAATACCCTCTACCAGGACAAGGAAGGCATCGTCTGGATCGGCACCTTCAAAAAAGGGCTCAGCTGCTACCAGGAAAACGGAATGAGGTTCCCCCTGTACAGGCATGGCCTGCCGAATGCCCGCAACCTGAATTATGATGATGTCAACCGGTTTGTGGAGGATCCTAAAGGCAATCTGTGGATCGGCACCAATGGCGGCGGCCTACTCTACTTCAACCGGAGAACAGGCGGATTTACCCAATACCTGCACAACCCCTCCGACGGCGCCAGCCTCAGCAACGACGTCATCGTAAGCCTCTGCCTCGACCATGAACAGAAATTATGGATCGGCACCTATTACGGAGGGCTGGATTGCTTCGACGGGAAAAGGTTCCGGCACTACCGGCACCGGCAAAACGATACCAGCAGCATTGCCGACGACAGGATCTGGGAAATATTGGAAGACTCCCGCCACCGGCTCTGGATCGGCACTTTTTCCAAAGGGCTCGACCTGTTCGACCGGGAAAAGAACAGCTTCCATCACTATCCGCCCTTTACCCCCAATTCCCTGCAAAGCGGCTATATCACGGGCCTGATGGAAGATAGCCGCGGTGATCTTTGGATCGCCACCGCTTACGGCATCGATGTATTGGACCATGCATCCGGCCTCTTCCGTCATTACGGCCATGATGCCCTGCGTCCGGCTACCAGCCTCAGCAATAACAATACGATCGGCGCTTGCGAGGATGCCCGCGGACTGATCTGGATCGCTACCCGGGAAGGGCTGAATGTTTTCGATCCCCGCAGGGGCGTTTTTAAGATCTTTCGCACCGAGGACGGCTTACCCAATAACACCCTGGTGGACATCCTGCAGGATAACGACCATAATATATGGGTGAGCACGCCGAACGGACTCTCCGAAGTGCTTGTTTCTCTGGATAGCGCTACCCGGCAGGTCACCTGCCGCTTCAGGAACTATGATGAATCCGATGGGCTGCAGGGACGGGAGTTCAATGAGAACGCAGCGCTGAAGACCCGCAGCGGGGAACTGATCTTCGGCGGCGCCAACGGGTTCAATATTTTCGACCCCCGGATGATCCGCTCCGAAAGTAAAGGTCCTTCCCTGACCCTGACTGACTTCCAGGTTTTTAACAGGAGCGTCGGCATCGGCGAAATATTACAGGGCCGCGTGGTCCTGCAACAATCCATCTCTACGGCAAAGGAGATCACGCTGCGGTATAACGAGAATGTATTCTCCCTGGAATTCGCCGCATTGGATTTCTTCAACCCGGAAAAAGTGAGATACGCCTACCAACTGGAAGGATTCAATCACCAGTGGTTGATGGCGGACGATAAGACACGTAAAGCCACGTTCACGAACCTCGATCCCGGGAATTATACATTTAAGGTGCGGACAGCCAACGATCGGGGAGACTGGAATCCCGAAGAGCTGTCCCTGGCCATAAAAATATTACCACCCTTCTGGAAGACACCCCTGGCCTATGTGATCTACGGCCTTCTTTTCATCGCCGTCCTGCTGGTCGCCAGGAAAATGATCCTGCAAAAAGCCCGGACCCGGTTCGCCCTCGAGCAGGAACGCCAGGAAGCACAGCGCCTGCATGAACTGGATATGATGAAGATCCGTTTCTTCACCAATGTGAGCCATGAATTCCGGACGCCCCTCTCTCTGATCCTCACGCCGCTGGATAAGATCATCCGGGATACAGAGAACCCCGATCGCAAAAACCAGTTTCGCCTCATCCATCGCAATGCGCGCCGCCTGCTGAATATGGTCAATCAACTGCTTGACTTCCGTAAGCTGGAAGAACAGGAGTTACGTATCACCCTCAGCCCGGGCGATATCGTGAAATTTATCCGGGAGCTGTCCTTTTCTTTTGCCGATATGGCCCAGAAAAAGAACATCGACTTCGTCTTTCATAGTTCACTCGCTTCTTTCCCTACCAGCTTCGACCAGGATAAACTGGAAAGGATCCTGTTCAACCTGCTCTCCAATGCCTTTAAGTTCACTCCCGAAAAAGGAAAGGTAACGGTGGAGCTTAGCCTGCTGCCTGTGCCGGCCGCCCCGATAGCTCCGGATATTGCACTATCTTCCGGCCCCTCGATCGTTTCCCCCGACACAGAACTCCAGTCCCCCGCGGCCTCCCCCGATGCCCGGCCGGATAGCCACTTCCTGCTCCGCCTATCGGTCAAAGACACGGGCATCGGTATAGAAAAAGACAAGCAGGATAAGATCTTCGAACGCTTCTTCCAGGATGAGCTGCCCGGCCATATCATCAACCAGGGCAGCGGCATCGGGTTGGCCATCACCCGCGAATTCGTCAAACTCCATAACGGCAGCATTTACGTGGAGAGCGTGCCGGGTAAAGGCAGCAACTTCATCGTATCCCTGCCGGTCACGAGGATCGACCTGCCCGTTGCCGCTACCCAGCCGCCGCAGGAGGACCCCATCTTTCTGCCGCCGCGGGACGATGCAGCCGCTCCCCCCATCACCCCCATATCCCAGCCGTCCAAAAAACCCGTCCTCCTCCTGGTGGAAGACAGCGAAGACCTCCGGTCCTACCTGAAAGACAACCTGCAGGAATTCTTCACGATCCTGGAGGCGGCAAATGGCCGCGAAGGCTGGCAAAAGACCCTGGGAGCCCATCCCGACCTGGTGATCAGTGATATCAGCATGCCGGAAATGAATGGCATCGACCTGTGCCGGAAGATCAAGACGGATAAGCGCACTTCCTTCGTTCCCGTCATCCTGCTGACCGCCCTTACAGGGGAAGAACAGCAGCTGAAAGGCCTGGAGACCGGCGCCAACGATTATGTCACCAAGCCCTTTAACGTCGACATCCTTCTTTCGAAAGTAAGGAACCTGCTGCAGCAACAGGAGATCGCACGGAAGACCTGGCAAAAACAGGTGGAGGTCAATCCCGTGCGAACGACAGCAACCTCCCCGGACGAACAATTTATCCAGCACGCACTGGAGATCATGGAGCGAAATATCTCCAACGCCGATTTCTCGGTGGAGGACATGGGCCGGGAGCTATTCATCAGCAGGGTAGGCCTTTATAAAAGGATCCTCGCCCTCACCGGTAAGACCCCCATCGAATTCATCCGGTCCTTCCGCCTGAAACGGGCGGCCCAACTGCTGGCCATGAGCCGGTTCACCGTGGCCGAGATCGCTTATGAATGCGGTTTCAACAATCCCAAATACTTCTCCCGCTACTTTAAGACCGAATTTGGCATGCTCCCCTCCGCCTACCAGGCTAAAAAGCGACAGGAGGCGGACGCCTCCCTCTGATAGCATCAGCCTTCCCTCGGCTTCATTTCTTCTTACCATTCACTACCTTCTTACCTCACCACCGACAACTCACCACTCACTACCTACCTCACCACTTAACATTTTATACCCCTACCGCCCGGATTTTCAGGGGAAGGTTAACATTTTATACCCCAGATAGGAGCATTTGACCTCCCTTCGCTTTTTTTCTTGTATCTAATTTTACAGGGTATCGCCAGAACTAAAACGAATTGCTATGCCGGGTAGAAAACAGCTGGGCCTTCTCATTGCCTTAAGATCTCTTCTGATAACAGGTTGTCTATGGACCGCCCAGGCCCGGGCCGGCGGCCTGCCCTCTTACCCGGGCGGCAGCTACAAGGCCACGGAAGACGGCATCATTGTCTACCCCGATCCCTTCCTGTCCGGTAATATCCCTTCCATCCGGCTGCAGGTTATTACAGATAATATAATACGTGTGACCGGCAGCTCGACTACCCTGATCTCCCCCGGACCAAGCCTTATCACCATTTATGCAAAGGATTCTTCTGCCCGCTGGCAGGTGCGGACAGAAGAGGGACAGGTGATCCTGACCACCCGTCTGCTTAGGGCCTCCGTTACCATGGCCACCGGCGCCGTCGACTTCAGGGATAAGGAAGGCCGGGAACTCCTGGCAGAGAAAAAGAATGGGGGGCATGCCCTGGAATCTGCTATTTTCGACGGAGAGCCTTCCTGGCGGATCCGCGAGACCTTTTCCGTGCATCCCGGCGAGGCGCTCTACGGATTGGGCCAGCACCAGGACGGCCAGTTCAATTACAGGGGCGGACAGGTGGACCTGTTCCAGAACAATACGGAAGTCGCCGTTCCCTTCCTCCTTTCCAACAGGAATTACGGTGTACTATGGGATAATTATTCCCTGACAACGGTCGGGGATATCCGACCCTATCGTCCTCTTTCCGACCTGAAGCTGTTCTCGAAAGAAGGGAATGCCGGCTGGCTGACCGCCTCCTACAGCAATGATAAAAGGACGCCGGCCGTCATCGACCTGGAGAAAGCCGAATCCGCCATCGATTATCCTTATCTCAACGATACCCGGGAAAAGCTGCCCCCGGAATTTAAAGTAGCCACGGGTCAGATCACCTGGGAAGGGGCTCTGGCTTCCGATCTTACCGGGGAACATAATTTCCGCTGCTCCTATGCGGGATATATAAAGATCTGGCTCGATGGTAAACTGATCCTGGACAGATGGAGACAGCCCTGGAATCCCTGCGTCACCTTCCTGCGCGTGCCGATGGAAAAAGATAGAAAAGTTCCCATCCGCATAGAATGGATACCCGATGGCGGAGAGTCCTATCTCTCGCTGACCTGGAAATCTCCCGCTCCGTCCGCTGAGAAGGACGATTTCAGTTTTTTATCCGAGGCCGGCCGTCAGCTGGACTACTATTTCATCCATGGGAACAATATGGATGAGGTGATCTCGGGCTACCGTACACTGACGGGCAAATCGCCGCTGCCGCCCAAATGGGCTATGGGCCTCTGGCAGAGCAGGGAACGTTATAAGACCCGCGACGAGATCATTAACACTGTGGCTGAATTCAGGAAAAGAAAGATCCCCCTGGATAATATCGTATTGGATTGGAGCTATTGGCGCCAGGAGGACTGGGGCAGCCAGGACTTTGACGCCAGCCGTTTCCCCGCCCCCGATAGCATGATCCGCGTCCTCCATGATAAATTTCATACCCGGTTTATGATCTCCGTGTGGCCTAAGTTCTATGAAGGCCTGCCCGTTTACAAAGAGTTCAACGATAAGGGCTGGTTGTATAAAAGGAATATTGCCGACAGGCAGCGGGACTGGATAGGGAAGGGATATATTTCCACCTTTTATGACGCCTTTAATAAAGAAGCCCGGAAAGGATTCTGGGACCTGCTGAACAAAAAGTTATATAGCAAAGGCGTCGATGCCTGGTGGATGGATGCCAGCGAACCCGATATCCTCTCCAATGTCAGCCCGCAAAAAAGGAAGGAGCAGATGACGCCCACCGCATTGGGGCCCTCCGCATTGTACCTGAATGCCTATCCCCTGGAAAATGTAAAAGGCATCTACGAAGGGCAAAGAGCCACGGACACGAATAACCGCGTTTTCATCCTCACCCGCTCGGCCTTTGCCGGCTCCCAGCACTATGGCGCCGCGGTATGGAGCGGCGATATCGCCGCCCGCTGGTCGGATATGCAGACGCAGATCAGCGCAGGGCTCAACTTCTCCATGTCTGGTATTCCATACTGGAGCATGGATATCGGCGGCTTCTCGGTGGAGCACCGCTATGAGAACGCCAAAGGAAAAGACCTGGACGAATGGCGCGAACAGATGACCCGCTGGTACCAGTTCGGATCCTTCTGCCCCCTGTTCAGGGTGCATGGACAATATCCTTACCGCGAGATCTTCAATACGGCCCCGGATGACCATCCGGCTTATAAGAGCATGCTCTACTACGACCGGCTTCGCTACCGCCTGCTGCCCTATATCTATTCGCTGGCCGACAGGGTCAGCCACGAAGATTATACCATCATGCGGGGACTGGTGATGGATTTCCCCTCCGACACGGCCGTACAGAACATCGGCGATCAATACCTGTTCGGCCCCTCCCTGCTGATCAACCCGGTCTATACCTATGGGGCCGTCAGCCGCGAGCTCTACCTCCCCGCGGGCCAGGGCTGGTATGACCTTTACTCCGGCAGACATGAGGAAGGCGGCCGCAGGATCCGGGCCGGCGCTCCCTATGAAAGAATGCCCGTCTATGTAAAGGAAGGTTCGATCATCCCTGTCGGACCGGAACTCCAATACAGCATGGAAAAGCCGGCCGGCCCCATCACCCTGTATGTCTACAGAGGAAAGGATGCCTCCTTCACCTTATACGAAGACGAAGGGATCAATAACAATTATGAAAAAGGAGCCTGCACCCGCATCCGCTTTACCTATGAGGAGGCTTCCGGCGCATTGACCATCGGGTCAAGGGAAGGCAGCTTCAAAGGCATGCCCGCACAAAGAGTATTCCGCGTAAAATGGATCGGCAGAGATACCCCAAGGCCCCTCGACCTGGATGCTCCCGATGCATCCGCTTCGCCGCCCGTGCATTATAATGGCTCAAAGATCGTGATCAACATACCAAAACAATAACTCAAAAAAAGAAAACGATTGCATATGAAAAAAGACAATCAAAAAAGAAGAATGAGGAGGTCGCTTGTCCTTCTCTGCTTTCTTCTGTCCGTCCTTTACGGCGCAGGGCAGGGGGGAAGTCCGGCCACCCGGAAGATCACGGGCACCGTCCTGTCCGCAACGGATAAAAAACCCGTCGCAGGCGCGTCTGTCGTTCTGAAAGGCGCCACCACCGGTGTCCAGACGGACGAGAAAGGTCAGTTCGCCATCAATGCCAAAGACAGAGATATCCTGGTGATCTCCTCCATCGGCTACGTGTCGGGCGAGATGACCGTCGGCCGGAGAAGCGTCCTGGAAGTAATGCTCCAGGAATACAGCAGCACCCTGGACCAGGTGGTCATCGGGTACGGCCACGCACCGCGCAAGGATATTACCGGCTCCATCGCATCCGTGTCGGGTGAGGAGATCCGGAAGACCCAACCCGTCACGGTGGACCAGGCCCTGCAGGGCAAGGTTGCCGGCGTGGTCATACAACAGGTATCGGGGCAGCCCGGAGGAGGCGTCTCCGTCCAGATCCGGGGACTATCCTCTTTCAATAACAACCCTCCCATGTATGTCATCGACGGCGTGATCATCGGCGGTGCGGCCATCGACGGCACGGGCACCAATCCCTTGTCCAGCATCAACCCTTCCGAAGTAGCCTCCATCGATATCTTGAAGGACGCCAGCGCTACGGCCATCTATGGCTCCCAGGCCACCAACGGAGTGGTCATCATCACCACCAAACGCGGCAAGGTCGGCGCTCCGACGGTGACCTATGACGGCTATTATGGCCGGCAGAAATTACCCCATACCTATTCGGTGATGAATTTGCGGGACTACGCGGGGTTCATGAATGATAAAAGCACGATCATCGGATATGACTTCCGGCCACAGTTCGCCAACCCGCAATATCTGGGAGCAGGCACCAACTGGCAGAAGGCCCTGTTCCGGGCTGCGCCGATGCAGAACCATTCGGTCACCGTCAGCGGGGGAGACGCCCGCACGCAATACCTGCTTTCCGGCACCTATTTCAGCCAGGATGGCATCGCGCAGGGATCGGATTTTAAAAGGACATCGATCCGCCTGAACCTGGACAACAAGACGACGGATTGGCTGAAAGTAGGCACCAGCCTGCAGCTGGCGAATGTCACCGAGAACGTGAACGCCACCGGCTCCAATGTCATCAACACCGCCCTTACCCAAACGCCGGAAGTGAACGTAAAGAACCCCGACGGCAGTTGGGGCGGCAACGATCCGAATATCTACGGCGCCTATGCGCTCAATCCTTTTGCCATGGCCAACATCGTGAAGAACCTGAAGAAGCGGTACCAGCTTTTCGGGAATATCTATGCCGAGGTCGCTTTTACCCGCGACCTCAGTCTTCGCAACGAGGCATCGGGCAGTTTCGACTTCGGTACCGAAGATCAGTTCACGCCCACCTATGTCATGGGTCCGATCATCAACACGGTGAATTCAGCCACCTACCAGTCGGCGCAGAACTTCTATACGACGGTGAGGAATTACCTGACCTACAACCATTATTTCACGAAGGGGATCTCCCTCAACGCCCTGCTGGGACACGAAGCCCAGGTAAGCACCTATTCCAACAATAGTTCGTCCCGCAAGAATTTTCCTTCCAATAATGTGCAGGCGATCAACAGCGGGGATGCCACCACGGCCACGAATAACGGCGATAAGCAGCAAAGTGCGCAGGAATCCTATTTCGGACGTGTCTTTGTGGGTTACCACGACAAATACCTGCTGACCGTCAACCTCCGGGACGACGGGTCCTCTAAATTCGCTCCGGGCCGCCGGTGGGTGACCACCTGGTCGGGCGCCCTGGCCTGGAGAGTGAGCAACGAGGCATTCTTAAAGGACTTCACGGCCGTCAACGACCTGAAGCTAAGGGTAGGATACGGCCTGACCAACAACCAGAATATCGGCAACTATACCTACGGCGCGACCTTGACCACCATCGCCACGGGCCTTTCCGGCTATTCACAGCTTACCTCCAACCTTCCGAATGCTTCCGTAAAATGGGAGACTACCAAATCTTTTAATATAGGTCTCGATGGGACCTTGCTGCGGAAGAAGATCACTTTCTCGGTCGATTACTACGACCGCACCACCGACGGTTTGTTATTGAGCGTCCCGCTGCCCCTGTATTCCGGTACGATCCCTAACACCGGCTATTCACCCGGCGCGCTGGCGGCCCCGAATGAAAATGTGGGCTCTGTTCGTAATCACGGCTTCGACCTCAGCATCGCCAGCACGAATGTCGAAACGAAGAATTTCTCCTGGAGGACGAACCTCACGGTATCCCATAACATCAATAAGATCCTTTCCCTGAATTCCGGCAACGATGCCCTCTACGGTTACATCGGGAATGTCATCGCCGCCAAAACGGTCGTGGGAAGGTCTATCGGGGAGTTCTGGGGTTATCAGACAGATGGTATCTTTCAAAGCGCGTCGGATTTTAAAAGCCATCCCGCCATACCCGCCAATACTACTACCGGCGTTCTCCTGCCCATCACGCCCGGTACGGGAGGCATTTGGTTAGGCGACGTGATGTTCCGCGACCGGAATAAGGATGGCGTCATCAACGAAAAAGATCAGACCTACCTGGGCTCGCCCCTGCCGTCCTTTCAATTCGGCTTTAATAATACCTTCACATACCGCAACTTCGACCTCACCGTCTTCTTCACGGCTAACACAGGCAACAAGGTGCTGGACCAGCTCAATATCAACGGCCAGGACCCCAACCAGAACTTCGGTTATTTTAAATCGGTGACCAATTATACCAGGATCGCCATGATAGATCCGGCCGGCTCAACGACAGACGTCAACAATTTCATGGTGACCAACCCCGGCACGAAGATCACCCGGATCAGCCAAAGCAGCGGCAACGACAATACACGCATATCGGACCGGTATGTGGAAGACGGCTCTTTCATCCGCTGCAAGAACCTCACCCTGGGATATTCCTTCTCGCCCAAACTGATCGCGAAGGCCCGTTTGAGCGCCCTGCATATCTACGCCAACGTCAACAACCCCTTCATCATTACCAAGTACAGCGGGATGGATCCGGAAGTAGGCTCCTATAACCCTTTGCTGGTGGGGGTGGATAATGGTTTTTATCCGCAGCCGCGCGTGTATACCGTTGGCCTTAACCTAACCTTCAACAAATAAATTGATCCATCATGAAACTCTTCAATAAGATCTTCAGCGCCGCGACAGGCATCGTCCTGCTGTTCTGCAGCTGCCAAAAGAATTTCCTGGAGCGCCCGCCGCTGGCGCAGATCACCGTGGATAATTTTTATAAGAGCAACGCGGACCTGCGCCTGGCGACAGCTGCCCTCTATGGCGGCTCGCCCTGGTTCGATTGGCAATATTTCCCCATCCTGGGTATCGGAGATGTATTGAGCGGCAATATCCTGCAGCCTTACAATTCCAACCTGGTACAATTGACGACCTTCTCCATTACTCCCGGTAATGAATATATCGCCAATACCTGGCGATGTATGTACAAGGTCATCGCCCAGACGAATACCGTCATCAAGGCCATCACCACCCGCGCCGCCGATAGCATATCCATCGCCAGCAAGAACGCGGCCCTGGGAGAGTCCCGGTTCATCCGGGCTACGGCCTATTTTCACCTGGCCCAGCTCTGGGGAGCCGTACCGATCATCGAAGACAATACGAAGCTCATCGGTTCTCCGCTCCTGCCGAGGAATATCACCACGGACGTGTATAAGTTCATTATCGGCGATCTGGCCTTTGCCGTGAAGAGCCTCCCGGCGTCCGACGCCCCCGGCAGACTGACCACCTGGGCCGCACAGGGGATGCTGGCCAAAGTATACCTCACCCGTGCCGGTCTCGGCCAGAATGGGAGCCGTAACGCTTCGGACCTGGACAGCGCCAGGTATTTTGCCGGCAATGTCTGCAACAACAGCGGGCTCTCCCTGCTGCCCAGCTATTACAATCTCTTCCGGACACAATATAACGACAACCCCGAAAGTCTCTTCGCCCTGCAATGGGCTCCCGGCGTGGGATATGGCATCGGCAACGGCTTGCAGGCCCAGTTCGCTTCCAGCAACGTGCTGGTGCCCGGCGGAGGGTTTGGCGGGGCCATCGGGCCTACGGCCGATCTCTACTTCCTGTACACCACACAGGATTCCATCCGGCGTAAAGCCACTTTCATGCTAAAAGGCGATCATTACCCGGAATTGAATGCGGCCGGAGGAGGATTCACCGAAACGGGCGACGCTAACATTAAAAAGCATATCGTCGGCACTCCGCAGGACAATAACGCGCCGACGACAGATCTGTGGAATTCCGTTGAACACAATGCCGTCCTGCGTCTGGGCGATGTATACCTCCTTTATGTGGAAGCCATCATGGGGAATAACGCGACCACTACCGACGGACAGGCCCTGCTCTATTTCAATAAGATCCGCACAAGGGCAGGAGTGGATCCCGTGACGGAGATCGCCGATACGACCCTGGCAAAGGAAAGACGCATCGAGCTGGCCTTCGAAGGGCAATACTGGTTCGACCTCGTGCGACTGTCCTATTACAATCCCCAGTCAGCCGTCGACCAGCTCAACAAACAGCAAAGGGTGGGCTTCGCATATAACAATGGCGTCGCGGCGCCGTATGTACAGAACCTGACGATCACCCCGGCCACGCCGGCTACTTTCACCATGCCCTTACCCGCTACTGAGGTCACGGCGGATCCACTCCTGTCGCAGCCTCCGGTTGCTTATTATAAATGAAAATTGTTTTATTCTCTTCAAAAAAACGATCATGAAAAATAATAAATCTATAAGGAGGAATGGCTGGTTGCTGCTCTTGCTGCTCAGCCTGCTAATGGGGATGGGTAGCTGCAAGAAGGACAACGCCGCAACGCCCTCTATCCGTTCTGTTCGGATGTACGCTCCCCATCCGGGCGATTCGCTGTTGACCCTGGCTGGTCCCGGTCAGTGGATCGTCATTTCGGGGAATAACCTGAAAGGCGCCCTACAGATCCAATTCGACGGAGTAGCTTCTTCTTTCAATGAAGCCCTTTTTTCCGATACCAATGCCGTGGTCCTCATCCCCGCGGTGATCGCCTTTCCCAGCGTCCCGACGGAAAAACTGAATACCATTACCTATATCACGACGCACGGGCAAACAACTTTCAAACTGACCATCCTCCCTCCCGGACCTACCATCAGCGCCATTTCTAATGAGAACGCCAACCCCGGAGACTCCGTCAGGATCTTTGGCCTCAACCTGTTCTTTATTCAGAGCATCCGGTTTGCAGGGGTCGATATCACAGCGTATAATGGCGCCAATGATGGCACGTCCGTGGCTTTTATCTTGCCGCCTCTTACACAAAGCGGCCCCGTGACGGTCACGACCCGTGCTGGCAGCGCTACGACGCCTTATACGGTGAATGATGTGACCACGGGCGTGCTGAGCAACTTCGACGATCTTTTCAACTACGCTTATTTCAGCGCCAATATCACCAATGACGCCAATCTCTATCCCGGAGGAAGAGGCAATTACGCTCAGCTGAACGGCACCAACGTCGGCCCCTCCGATTATGCTTGGTATAATGGCGGAAGAGGCATAAATTTAAATGGCGTACAATGGGTGCCTGCCAACCAGGTCAACGATCCCATCGCCAACTACGTGGTGAAGTTCGAAATGAATATTAAGACGCCCTGGACCAATGGTACCATCTACCTGGCCGCCAATTACGGGTTTACGTATATCGCCAGGTATGAACCCTGGCTGAATGCGGATGGCAGCACGAAAACAGTGACCACCAATGGATGGCAGACGGTGACGATCCCCGCTTCGGCCTTTAAGACCAAGCCTTCCACGGCCGGAGCTTTCGATGGCCAGGGTCTGTCCATCGCCACGTTCAACGACCTGTTGGGAGCCAGTGGCAATGGCAGCTTCCATCTTTGGTTCATTAATAATAGCAGTAAGGCCATTCCGGCCTTCGACATGGCATTCGATAACCTCCGGGTAGAAAAGATCCGGTAAGCAACGGATCGACGCCCGGTGCCGATAGAATATTTAATATGAGATACCGCCATCGTTTTTGGACGTTCCTTTCGCTCCTGGCATTTTTTGCAGGATCGCATCCGGCTTTCAGCTCCCCTGTAGCCTTTCATGCGCAGGAAGAGCCGGAGCCCATCCCGGATATTCGCGTCAACCAGTTGGGGTTCTATCCGTCAGCCCCCAAACTGGCCGTGATCATACTCCGCGCATCGATGGCGCAGGCCGGAAAGGCCCCTGCCGTCTTTTACGTTATTGCCGCAGGAGGATCCCTTACGGGAAGGGACACGGTCTTCCGGGGTCAGCCGGGCCCGGTAAAAGGGTCGTCCAATTCATCCCTGCAGACCTGTATTGCGGATTTCAGCGGGCTGCGGAAAGAAGGCGTCTACATCGTTGCGGCGCCCGGCATGGAGCATTCCTATCCTTTCCGCATAGGCAAAGAAGTGCTGCGGACGGCTTCGATCGCTTCTCTCAAAGGGTATTACTACCAGCGCTCCGCCATGCCCCTGGACCCGGCTTATGCGGGACAATGGAGCAGGCCTGCCGGACACCCGGATACCGCCGTGCTCATCCATCCTTCTGCGGCTTCGGAAGCGCGCCCGGCAGGAACGGTCATTTCGGCTACAGGAGGCTGGTATGATGCGGGAGATTATAACAAATACATCGTCAATTCAGGCGTCACGATGGGCACGCTATTCTCCGCGTATGAGGACTTCCCCGCCTATTTCGACAAGCTGAACACGCAGATCCCCGAGAGCGGGAATGGACTGCCGGATATTTTAAATGAAGCGCTGTACAACCTGCGGTGGATGCTGCGGATGCAGGACCCCTCCGATGGGGGTGTGTATAATAAATGCACCAATGCCGCCTTCGACGGCATGGTGATGCCGGGAGTGACCAAATTGCCACGTTATGTAGTCCAGAAAGGGACGGCCGCCACATTGGATTTTGCGGCGGTTACAGCCCAGGCAGGCCGCATCCTGCGGAAGTTCGACCGCCTCCTGCCCGGTCTTTCCGATAGCTGCCTGTCCGCCGCGGCACACGCCTGGCAATGGGCCCTGAAGAACCCGGCCCTGGCCTACAACCAGGAGGCCATGAACAAACTATATGAACCGAAGGTCTCGACAGGAGGTTATGGCGACGGGAATTTTAAGGACGAATGGTTCTGGGCGGCGGCCGAGCTGCTGGTGAACACAAAAGAGGAGCAATATAAAAAGATAGTCCTCGAAAGAATGAACGACCCAATGAGCCTGCCATCCTGGGCGAATGTGTCGATGCTGGGGAATTACACGCTCCTGCGTCATGGCCGGTCCCTTCCGTCGGAAGTACGGTCGGCGCTGCCGGCGCTGAAAGACCGGCTGTTGTCGATGGCGGACGAATATGTTCCGAAGGCGGGCGCCAGCAGCTTCCGCACGGTAATGGGACAATCGATCCGTGACTTTGTATGGGGCAGCAATTCCGTGGCGGCCAACCAGGGCATCTTACTCATCAATGCATGGTTACAGACCAACGATAAAAAGTATATCGATCTGGCCCTGGGCAACCTCGACTACCTGCTAGGCAGGAATGCCACGGGCTATTGTTTCCTTACGGGGATCGGCAGCTATTCCCCGATGCATCCGCATCATCGCCCTTCTGTCGCCGATGGCATCGTGGCCCCCGTTCCCGGCCTCCTGGCAGGAGGACCCAATCCCGGCCGGCAGGATCATTGTAAATATGAGTTCACGGAGCCCGAGACCGCCTACACGGACCAGGCTGCCGCCTATGCGGCCAATGAGATCGCCATCAACTGGAATGCGCCCCTGGTCTACCTGGCGGCAGCCTTGGAAGCCCTGCAATACAAAGCAGGCTACTCCTTATAGTGGCCGGACCCAGATATTCCGGAAACTGATGGGCTCGCTCTTGTCGCCGTGCGCCTGTAATTTGATAGGAGAGGGGCCATGTGCTTTATAGTAAGGCTTGCCCCGATAGCGCGTCATGCCTTTCAATTCGAAATTGTTCTCTACAAGGACGCCATTGTGCAATACGGTAACGTGGGCGGGAGTGGCGAGGCTGCCGTTGTTATTGAAGACGGGGGCCGTCCAGATCACGTCATAAGATTGCCATTCTCCGGGAGGACGGCAGGCATTGGCCAGAGGGATCGCCTGCTTGTAGATGCTGGCCGTCTGTCCGTTGGTATAGGTCTTATTATTATAGCAATCCAACACCTGCAACTCATAACCCATATCACCGGCTCCGGTGGAGGCGAGGAAAACGCCGCTATTACCCCTGCCCTGATCCGATCCGGTAATATTCGTGGGGATCTTCCATTCGATATGCAACTGGTAGTTATTGAAGGACTGTTTGGTCTGGATGCTGCCGAATTTCTTATCTACGGTCAGTACGCCATCGGATACGACCCATCCTGCGGGTGTCTTCATGTCATTGGCGGAAACCCATTGACCCTGGTCCTTGCCATTAAAAAGGATGACAGCGTCGGAAGGAGCGTCCCCGTAATGGGCGCCCGGCGTCACGATGGGAGGAACGGGAGTATATACTTCAGTCAGCGTATGGTCATCGGCGGAGTCGGCCTGGGCCTGAACGAGGGGGCTACCCGCGATCAGGGCGACGAAACAAAGGAACAGGATCTTTTGCACGGGGGAACAAGCAATTCTTATCATGATAATAGTGTTAAGATGAGGGGTCAATTTAAATAAAAAAGCCGAACCGGCAAGGCCCTTTTCCACTGGAAGGCAGGTATGCCGGACACGGCGAACGTCATTTCCGACACGCTTATGGTCTTTTTCTACACGAATATAAGATGAGCGCTTCCCGCCTGTCCGGGAGCGTCATTACCTGCTAGATTTGATGATCGTTAACCCTTAAAGCCTATGCTCCTATGACCGACAAAGAAACCCGGCTGATCTTCGAGCTGTCGTTAAGAAAGATCAGCGAACAAAAATTTTTTCGCCTGTACCCCGCCAGGATCGACAATATCGTATCTTATGTTTTGGACCAGCTGGAAAAAGCTTATGTGGAAAAAAGATCGAACGACGTTTGCTTTTCTTTGATCTTGGGGTTCTATTTTAAGACATTCATTCCCTCCTATGCAGAGATCCTGACTAAATTACTCAAGGAAGAATGGCATTACGGGCATGGAGACATCGCTTCGATCCTCATGAATTTGAAATTCCCCGGAAGCGTGGATGCGCTGTATGCTACCGCACTTAAGCAATTTGATTATCTGGGCTACGCGAATTCCTTTTCCCTGGGACGAAAATGTATCCTTGCTTTAAAGGCCATTAATACGGAAGAAGCCTGGGAAAAAATAAGATTATTGGCACAAAGTGATATTCCTATCATCCGCGGAAAGGCAGGAAAGCAATGTAAATAGCCTTTTACCTGTTGGCATAAAATCTTATCGTCAACAGATACTCCTCAATAGGTTTAAAAATGAAACTTAAACATGCCTTTTTGATCCTCATCATAGGGTTCGCAAATTGTAAACCTGTCGGAACCGAATATCCAATGCAACGGGATGTCGCTAAGAAACTGCTGACTTCTTTATCAAAAAATGACACCACCGGCGTAAGAAAATTAATGGGGGAAGAAGATTTAAAAGCCATCGGCGAGGACGACGAAACCTTTAATTTTAAGATCGACAAAGCTTATCAGTTTATTAAATCATCAGGATTGCCTGATGAAAATAAATACACGTATAAAGCCTTTCGGGAAAAAGATCCGCAGTTGGTCGATATTTCAATCCCGTTTTCTGAAGGCACAGGCGGTTCATCGCGCAAGCCGGTAATTGTCATACATTATGTAAAATATCTTCCGCCAGATAAGATCCTGGATTTTGAAATAAATGAAGACTATGCAAAGGGACAGTTGGAGCGTACTGACAGTGTCAGAAAATAACCAGGATCGTTGCTTTTTACGACGTTCTTATCCGATCACTTCCTGTCATACCCGTTCTCCCAACCCTCTTCCTTCAATTTCTCCACCTTCTTCAGCACTTCCGTTTCCAGGCTTTTCTTATAAGCCCCCATCTTCGCGGCCACCAGCGGATCGAAGGCCCCGATCATCGAAGCGGCGAGGATGCCGGCATTCTTGGCGCCATTAAGCGCTACCGTGGCCACGGGGATCCCGTTCGGCATCTGTAGTATGGAAAGGACGGAATCCCATCCGTCAATAGAATTGGAAGATTTGATAGGTACGCCGATCACCGGCAGGGTAGTGATGGAGGCTACCATCCCCGGCAGATGCGCCGCGCCGCCGGCCCCGGCAATGATCACTTTCAGCCCTCTTCCCGCCGCCTGTCCTGCATAATCGATCATGCGAAGGGGCGTACGATGGGCCGAGACGACCGTCAGTTCGAAAGCGATCCCAAATTCCCGCAGGGTATCGGCGGCTGTCTGCATAATGGGAAGATCACTGTCGCTGCCCATGATAATGCCAACAAGAGGGGTATCCATAATTCCTATTTTGGAGTTTGTTATTTACTGATCACTTTCAGGGTATTCCTGATCTTATGCGCCTTATAAACAAGGTCCTGCTTTTCCCGGCTGATAACGGTCACATGCCCCATCTTGCGGCCGGCGCGGGTCTCTTTCTTTCCGTAAATATGCACGAACACATTGTCCATTTGCAGCACTTCGTCCAGCCCTTCATACTGCGCTTCCCCGCTATGTCCCGGCTCGCCCAGGAGATTGACGATGGCCGCAGGCAGGATCATGGCCGTGTTGCCCAGGGGATAACCCAGGATCACCCGCCACAGCATATCGAACTGCGAGCTGAAATTGCCTTCGATGGTATGATGTCCGCTATTATGTACCCGGGGGGCCGTCTCGTTGACAAATACGTCTCCCTGCTTCGTAACGAAGAGCTCTACGGCGAAAATGCCGGGGCTTTTCAACTCCTTGACGACGCGCAGGGCGATGGCTTCCGCCTTCCACAGCGTGTTCTGCGGCAGGTCTACGGGACTGAGCTGGTAATCCAGCAGGTTAAGCCGCGGTTCGAAGACCATGTCCACGGGAGGGTAGAGGGCCGTCTCTCCTTTTTCATTGATAGCAACGATCTGGGAGATCTCTTTATGAATATCCACCAGCTTTTCCAGCACGGAAGGGGCGTCGAACCCTTTCGACAGGTCGTCCTTTGCCAGGAGGATCTGTACGCCTTTTCCATCGTAGCCGCCTTCTCCGATCTTGTGCACAGCCGGAAGAGCGCCTTCCGCCTTGCTTTTTAATTCTTCCATACTGCCCGTGACCTGGTAGGGGGAGGTGGGAATGCTGTGATTGGTGTAGAACTCCTTCTGTTTGATCTTATTCTTAATGGTCCGCAAAGCCGAAGGCTTGGGATAGATCTTTACGCCTTCGCTTTCCAGTTTTTCCAACGCATCTTCATTGACGGACTCGATCTCGATGGTCAGCGCATCCAATCCTTTTCCGAAATGATATACATCCTCGAAATTCCGGATATCCCCTTTGACGAAATGATGGCATAAATGTGCGGCGGGACATTCACTGTCATTTTCCATCACCGATGTTTCCACCGGGTAATTCGCCGCCGCCTGTAACAATAGCCTTCCCAATTGTCCGCCACCTAAGATGCCAACTCGTAACATGCTGATTATTTGCGCCGAAGATAGGTAAAAAACCTCGACCCGGGTCACTTCCCCTGATGGCATCTCCTCTCACCGGCCCTCCTGGCTCACCACTGACTACTCACCACTCACCACTTTTCCCCTCCTTCTCCGTTTCCGGAATATCTATTACCTTTATCCCGTAAAATGCTACCTGATTATCCACATAAAATTTTCGATGACAAGCGATTGGACTATTTCCTGCTGATGGAAGCGCTTGCCATGGATGCGGCCCGCTGATCTCTTTCCTCCCGTTTCCAATTATTTGTTCCTTCCGGACGTTTCTCATTCAGAACAGGATTTCACCGATCTTTTTAAACTATTCGTTATGTCAACTTTATCAGCGCCCAATACCCAGAAACCTGCAACGACAGATTTCCTTCCCTTGCAAGGCACCGATTATGTAGAATTTTATGTAGGGAATGCCAAACAGGTAGCCCATTTTTATAAGACCGCTTTTGGATTCCAATCCCTGGCCTATTCAGGCCCTGAAACGGGCGACAGGGATAAAGTGAGCTATGCCGTCCGCCAGAACAAACTGACCTTCGTGTTCACCACCGCCCTGAAGACCTGCAGCCCGGTCGCCGATCACGTTCATTTACATGGCGACGGCGTTAAGGTACTGGCCCTCCGTGTGGACGATGCGGCCAGCGCCTGGAAAGAGACGACTTCCCGCGGCGGGCGCAGCTATCTCGAACCCCTGACGCTTACGGATAAAGAAGGAGAGGTGGTGCTTAGCGGGATCCATACCTATGGGGAGACCGTGCACTTATTTGTAGAACGTAAGAATTACCAGGGGGCCTTCATGCCGGGCTTCCGGGAATGGAAGACGAATTATAATCCTCCCTCCACGGGCCTCCTGTACGTGGACCATTGCGTAGGGAATGTGGGATGGAACCAGATGAACCCCTGGGTAAGCTTTTATGAAAAAGTAATGGGTTTCCGGAATATCCTCACCTTCGATGATAAGGATATCTCCACGGAATATTCTGCATTGATGAGCAAGGTGATGAGTAACGGCAACGGGTATGTTAAATTCCCTATCAACGAGCCTGCCGAAGGAAAGAAGAAGTCGCAGGTGGAAGAATACCTGGAATTCTACAACGGCGAAGGAGTGCAGCACGTGGCCCTGGCTACCGCCAATATCGTGGACACCGTGACCCAATTACGCGACCGGGGCATAGAATTCCTGCAGGTGCCGGCCTCTTATTACGAGGACCTGCTGTCCCGGGTGGGGCAGATCGACGAGGATATTCAACCCCTTCGGGAATTGGGGATCCTGGTGGATAGGGACGACGAAGGGTACTTATTACAAATATTCACCAAGCCTGTGGAGGACAGACCTACGCTGTTTTTTGAAATTATTCAACGCAAGGGGGCGCAAAGCTTCGGAAAAGGCAATTTTAAGGCCCTTTTCGAGGCGATTGAACGGGAACAATCTGCCCGGGGCAACTTATAATTTTACCAGCGAATATTTCGTTAATATAAAGCCTGCTCTATTTCAAATATGGCAGGTTTTTTGTTTATTTGTAAGCCTTTGCAAGTCCTTAGCCTATCGAATAACCACCGTATATATAACAATTTTTACCCTATTGTATGTATGTAAGCAAAACAATCATCGCTGGCTTTCTCGTGGTTATGTCAGGCCTGCTGCTTTCTGCCACCCCCTCGGATGCACAAACCTCTGCTTCGGCTATTCACTTTATTGATTATCAACGTTCCATCCCTAAGATTAGCGAACTCATGAATCGTAAGGAAGATACCCTTATGAAGCAATTTCATGATAAGGGCCTCGCCTGGCCCGCCCGCTTCGTCTATATCCGTTCGTTTAAATATGACAGTCAGTTGGAAGTATGGGTGAAGAATAGCAAGGAGGAAAAGTATAAATTATTCAAATCCTACAAGGTCTGCGCCCTGGCCGGCACCCTGGGCCCCAAGCGGATGTCCGGCGATTACCAGGTGCCGGAAGGGTTTTATTACATCAATGCGTTCAATCCCCGCAGCGAATACCACCTGTCCCTGGGCCTCAATTACCCGAACGCCTCCGATCGGATCCTCAGTGATTCGACCCAGCCCGGCGGCGATATCTATATTCACGGCAGCTGCGTAACGACGGGTTGTATCCCCATTACCGACGCACAGATCGAAGAATTGTACATCCTGGCCGCCCATGCAAAAGACCTGGGACAGGATTTTATCCCGGTGCATATCTTCCCGGTTAACTTCAACAATGTAAAAAGTGTCGATTACCTGAATAAATATCTTCAGACCTTCTCCGAATATACCCCCTTCGCGAAAAGCATGCGGAGCGCCTTCTATTACTTCGAGAAATATAAGGACGTTCCCTTCGTGATGGTCAATGCAAAGGGTGAATATGTCACAGAAGAGCTATCGCCTACCGAAGCGGAAGTGAAAGTGGCCTCGGTCGACAAGACCCAATTCAAAAAGAAAACAACGGCGCCCCGCCCGGAACGGGCTTCCCCTGTCAAAGAAGACGACCTGGCGAAGGTCGTGGATAAGCTGCCTCTTTATCCCGGCGGCAATAACGCTTTCCAGGACTTTCTGAACAAGCAAAGCAAAGATGCGGTTAAGGACCTGGAAGAAGGGCAGACGAAAGCCTTTGTCATGGTGGAATATATCATCGACCAGGAAGGGAAGTCGGTTTATGCGAAAGTTATCCGGGGTGGCAACGACGTCCTGAATGAAAAGCTGGAAGACGCCTTCCTGAATATGCCCCAATGGTCTCCTGCCAATCGCCTCGGCAAGAACGTGGCTATCCGGCTCAAACAGACGGTCATGATCGGGGCGGAATAGCCTCAATCCTTCGTTCAATCCCTCAATCTCAAAATCGCGCAATCCCAAAATCTCAAAATCCCGATCTTATTTCATCAATACCTGCACCGTCTCCTGCGTCTGCTGCCGCAGGATCGCCTCCTTGCCTTTCGTCAGCTCCGCCAGGGTCTTTTCATCATAATGCCGGATCGTCAGCAGGGTCAATCCTTTCCCGATCTGCACTTCGAAATGCTCGGAAGCCGCCAGGGCCAGCTTTTCCACTTTGTCCGGCCGGTCGTCCAGGCAGATCTGCAGGGTAACGGCTCCGCTCTGCATAAGGTTAGGCTTGATGCGGAGCTCGGCGAAGAGGTGATAAAGGCGACCCGTCAGCTGCTCTCCCACAAAAGAGAAGTCCCTGGAATGCAGGTGCATCAGCACCTGTTGCTGTTTCAGCACGATGATGGGCGGCAGTCCCCTGATGCTTTTTTTATGGATGACCGTGCCGGGCAGGGAGGGGTCGAGGAAGCATTTTACATAGAGTGGGATACCCTTGTTCTGTAAGGGTTTGATCGTTTTCGGATGGATGACCTGCGCGCCGTAATAAGCCATCTCGATCACTTCGTCATAATTCAGCTCACCGATCAAACGGGCGTCGGGGAACTCCTTGGGGTCTGCATTCATCACCCCTTCCACGTCCTTCCAGATGGTCTGGCTTTCCGCATCCAGGAGGTTGGCGAAAACGGCTGCCGTATAATCGCTGCCTTCCCTGCCCAGGGTGGTGCTCTCGTTCTCCGAGGTCGAGCCGATAAAGCCTTGCGTGATCACCATCGGGCTCTCCCCGAACAGGGGCAGCACTTCTTCTTTGACCCTGGCCTCCGTAAAGGACCAGTCGATGACCGCATCGCGGAAATTGTCGTCGGTGCGGAATATATCCCGTACATCGATCCACTGGTTGTCGATGCCGGATTCGGCCAGGTAAGCGCTGATGATGGAAGTGGATAACAACTCTCCCACGCAGACCACCTGGTCATAATAATAATCATAGTCCCGGACGGGCTTGTCATGCAGCAGCCATTCCACTTCCGTGAAGAAATCTTTCAATCTTGCCTCCGCCGCCAGGAAATTTTTCACCAGCAGGTATTTGGCCGTGGTGAGATGCGCATCCTTTACCTGACCGAATAGGCGAAGGGCTTCGTCCTGGTCGCCCTTATAAAAGGCGTCCACCACTTTTTCCAGGGCATTGGTGGTCTTGCCCATGGCGGATACGACCACCAGTAATTTTTCTTTTGGATACAATCGCAGGATTCCCGCCAGGCTTTGGATCCTTTCCACGCTGTTGACACTGGCGCCCCCAAACTTAAAAATCTTCATGCGGCAAATATAAGGCAGGGATATCCGACAATCAAACTTGCTAAATACAGCTAAAATCAATGAATCCCTTACATTTGCACCCAAATCGTCTAACACCTAAATTGCCACTATATGAACGTGAACAGGAAAGTATTGACCCTTGACGAATTTACCCTTCAACAGCTACGGAATTTTCCCCAGGCCACCGGAGAGCTCAGCAATCTTCTGCGGGATATGGGCCTGGCGGCCAAGCGCGTGAACGTGGAAGTGAATAAGGCCGGCCTGGTCGACATCCTGGGAGATGCGGGGACGATCAACGTGCAGGGCGAAGACGTCAAGAAGCTGGATATTTTCGCCAACAACCAGTTCATGGGTGTGCTGCGGCATGGCATCAGCTGCGCGGGCATCGGCAGCGAAGAGCTGGATGAATTCGTGGTCTTCGACGACGAGGTGAGCAATAATTCCAAATACGTTTGCCTCTTCGATCCCCTGGACGGCAGCGGTAACATCGACGTGAATGTGTCGATCGGCACCATCTTTTCCGTCTACCGGCGCATCAGCGAAAGAGGGAAGCCCTGTACGAAAGAAGATTTCCTGCAACCGGGCCGTAACCAGGTAGCTGCCGGCTATATCGTTTACGGGTCTTCCACGATGATGGTCTATGCGACCCGCAGGGGCGTTAACGGCTTTACCCTGGACCCTTCCATCGGCGAGTTCACCCTGAGCCATCCGAATATCCAATGCCCCGACAGCGGCAAGTTCTATTCCGTCAACCACGGCAATTTCTTCCAGTACGAGGACAAGGTAAAAGCCTATATCGACACCTGCCAGAAAAAGAACAAGCATAACGGAGGACCCTATACGCAACGTTACATCGGCAGTATGGTCGCCGACGTGCACCGCAACCTTATCAAGGGCGGGATCTTCATGTACCCCGCTACCATCGACAAACCTAAAGGCAAGCTGCGGCTCCTGTACGAATGCAATCCCTTCGCCTTTATCGTGGAAGTGGCCGGGGGACGGGCGACCAACGGAAAGGAGCGGATCCTGGACGTGCAGCCCACCGAATTGCACCAGCGCTCGGCCCTGTTCATCGGCAGTAAGAATATGATGGACGAGCTGGATACGTATCTTCTCCGTAAATAAGCCCCCTGGAGCATTCCGGGAGGGATTTGGCATGCTATTCGATAAATAGGGTCTGATGGCTTTATCGATCGATCTTTCCCGGCTGACCAGGATGACGGCTTGCGCCGCCCTGGCTATCGTTTTGTTTTCCTTTAGCAGCTGCGCGAAAAAAGCGGCCCCGTCCCGCGCCGCGACACCCTCTTCCTCCGTCACCGAATTGCCTTCTACGGCGCCCTCCGGTCCCAATAACATGGAGACCGGTATCCTGTACTATGTCAACCTTCACCGCCGCAGCATGGGCCTGCCGCTCCTGCAAATGAACAGGACGGAGTCTTCCATAGCGGCACAGCATAGCAGGGATATGGCCCGTGGAAAGGTCCCCTTCGGGCATATGCACTTCCAATCCCGGGTTGACCTCATTAAGAAGGAACTGGGCCCGGTCATGGCCACCGCCGAAAATGTGGCCTATGGGCAAAGATCGCCCCGTGAAGTGGTGGCGGACTGGCTGCAAAGCGCCGGCCATCGGGCCAATATCGAAGGAAATTTCAAACTCACCGGCATCGGGCTGGCCCGGGATGCCAAGGGCCTGATCTATTACACGCAGATCTTTACCAGGTGAGCCGGTCCCCTCAAAAAATAAGTCCCGGCCCCCGCGGGATGCCGCTAATTCTGTAAATTGCCATCCATGACAGGAAGAACGATCATTTCGATCAATAACCTTACGAAGAAATATGGGGATTTCGAAGCGGTGAAAGGCATCAGCTTCGATGTATACGAAGGGGAGATCTTCGGCTTGCTGGGACCTAACGGAGCCGGCAAATCCACTACCCTGGAGATCATCGAGACCCTGCGGGAAAAGACCAGCGGCTCCGTCATGGTAGACGGCATCGATCTGGACAAAAAGCCCGATGAGATCAAGAAGATCATCGGCGTTCAGCTGCAGACATCCGGCTATTACCCGGGCCTCAACCTTTCAGAACTGATCGAACTCTTCGGCGGCCTGTACAACCGTTCCGTCAACCCCCTGGATCTACTGGACAGCGTGGACCTGCGGGATAAGGCTAAGGCAAAATTTAAGGAACTGAGCGGAGGACAGAAACAACGCTTTTCCATTGCCACGACCCTTATCAACCAACCCAGGATCATCTTCCTCGACGAACCGACCACGGGCCTCGATCCCCAGGCAAGACGCAATCTCTGGGAACTGATCCGGGAGATCCGGGCCAAGGGCACCACCGTCATCATGACCACTCACTACCTCGACGAAGCGGAAGTGCTCTGCGATCGCGTTGCGATCATCGACGCGGGCAAGATCATCAGCCTGGACGCGCCGGACAGGCTCATCGATAACCTGGTGGCCACCGGCTTCGAACGTCCGAAAGAAGTAAAGAAGGCTAACCTGGAAGATGTCTTCATCCATCTCACCGGCCATAAGATCCGGGAAGAACATTCATAAACCCATCGACCCACTATGAGTAGTAATCAGGACTTACGCTATCCCATCGGCAAATACGAAGCACAGCCTTTCTCCGAAAAGAAGAAAGAAGAATGGCTGAACGATATTAAATTCCTCCCGCAATTGCTGGAGAACAGCATCGTCAACCTGGACGAAGCACAATTGCTGACGCCCTACCGGGAAGGGGGCTGGACAGTGCAGCAGGTGGTCCACCATGTGGCCGACAGCCACATGAACGCTTATATCCGCTTCAAGCTGGGCATGACGGAAGCCAACCCCACGATCCGCCCTTACGACGAGAATTTATGGTCGGAGCTGAAAGATGTAAGCCTTATACCGATCAATATCTCTCTCACCCTGCTCTATGCCCTGCACACCCGCCTGTTTACAGCCATCAGCGACCTGACCATAGAGGATTGGCAGCAGCGGACCGTGTTCCATCCCGAGCATGGTAAGGAACTGACCCTATGGTACCTGCTGGGACTCTATTCCTGGCATGGCAGACACCACTCGGCGCATATCACCTCCCTGCGCGAAAGAAATCATTGGTAAACCCATTATACAGGCATGAAAGACCTTAGCTGGAAGATACTGAGCTCGGAATATTTGTTTAAGGACCTGTGGTTCTCCGTCCGCAAGGATACCTGCGAGACAAAGGAGGGTAAATTGATCACTCCCTATTATGTATATGAATTCCCGAACTGGGTGACGGCCCTGGCGCTGACGGAGGAAGGGAAAGTGATCCTCGAAAGACAATACCGCCATGCAGCCGGAGAAACACATTTCGAGATCCCCGGGGGAATGGTAGATGACACAGACCCCTCCTTCGAAGCCGCCATCGAAAGGGAATTGCTGGAAGAAACGGGCTATCGCTTCGAAAAACTGGAATACCTGGGAAGGACCTCGGCCAACCCCTCCACGAATAATAACTGGATGCATATGTACCTGGCCACAGGCGGCAAACGGGTGCAGGAGCAGCACCTCGACCATAACGAGGAGATCGAGATCTATCTTTATACCATCGATGAGCTCAAGCAATTGCTCCGTGATAACCAGATCGTCCAAAGCATGCACGTGACGACCCTGCTCTACGGGCTGGAGCGCCTGGGACAATTGAAATATTAGCTGGATCAGAGCCTGCGCTCACACTTCCCCCACGACGAATACGCTGCCGCAGACAATGATGAGGTCACGCGCCTTCGCATGGGCCCTGGCTGCCCGCAGGGCATCGGGAACAGTAGGGTAATTATCCCCCTTCAATCCGGCGGCCCTGCCCTGCGCCGCCAGTTCCTCTTCCGGTAAAGCCCGGGGGATCTGCGCGCGGGTGAAATAATAACGGGCATCCCGGGGCAGCAGGGCCAGCACCCTGTCGATGGCCTTATCTTTTACCATTCCCAGAACGATATGCAATTCTTCGTGGTCGGTGATCTCGATCTGCCGCAGCAACTGGCGGATGCCGTCCTCGTTGTGAGCCACATCCAATACGATGTCCGGGTGTTCGTGGATGATCTCCCACCGGCCATGCAATCCCGTTAGTTTCTTCACCTGCTTCAGGGCCTGGCGGAGGGTCGCAGGAGGCAGGTCCCATCCTTTACTGCGAAGGATATGGACGGCCTCCAGTACCGTCACGAGATTGTGCGCCTGGTAGATGCCGGCCAGGTCCAGCTCATAATATTCTTTATCCGCCGACAGGGGCGAAGTGGCCACTTCCGCGATGAGGTGATGATGTTCGTACTTCCAGTCATAGACGGATCGCTGCCTGTCCGCATAACTGAGGGGTGCGGCACACTCCCTGGCCTTCTGTTCGAAGACGGAAGAGGTCTCCGGGTGATGCTCGCCGATGACGACGGGCACGTTCTTTTTGATGATGCCTGCTTTTTCGGCCGCGATGGCGGGAAGGGTATTCCCCAGCAGGTTCATATGGTCGTACCCGATATTGGTAATGATGCTTAATTCCGGCAGGATGATATTCGTGCTGTCCAGCCGCCCTCCCAATCCCGTCTCCACGATGGCGATATCCACTTTCTCCCGCGCAAAATAATCGAAGGCCATGACCACCGTCACCTCGAAAAAAGAAGGATCGATGCTTTCCGACAGGGGGCGGATACGTTGTACAAAATCGACGACGAAATCCTCCCGGATCATTTCCCCGTTGACCCGTATGCGTTCCCGGAAGTCTTTCAGATGGGGAGAGGTATAGAGGCCCGTTCTATAACCAGCCGATTGGAAGATGGCGGCCAGCATATGACTGGTAGAGCCTTTCCCGTTGGTGCCGGCAACATGGACGGAACGGAAATTCAGCTCGGGGTTACCGATGAAGGCGCTGAGTTGGATCGTATTGTGCAGGTCCTCCCGGTAAGCGGCCGCGCCGATGCGGCTGTACATGGGTAGCTTGCTGAAGAGGTATTGCAGGGTTTGTGCGTAGTCCATATCTGTTAAAGCCCCAAAGATAGATACTACTTGGCAAAGTCATTTTCCGAAATTATTTATCGGATATTTTGGTTTCTTTGCACGCTGTAGATATGAAAATCGTGCGGATATGAAATATGAGAAATACTATATTGAGGCCTCTTCTTCTTTTCTGAAATATGAATTTATTAGTAATGGCCCTAATGGGAACGTTCGAAAACAGGTTGTCTTCAAGCAAACGGAGAATGAGCTTGTTTTTAATGTAGGCTTCGGCGATGTGGATGATCGAACGGGCGATATTAATGATATTGTAATAACAAATAATAACGATTATCAGGCTTTCCTTATCCGAAAAATTTCTTAATTTTAACCTGCATGAAAATGTCAAAAAAAAATACAAAAAAGTCTCCGCTAGCCAAACAAGCTTCTAAAATAAAGGTTAACAGAAAGTTAGATAACAGCTTGGAAGATGCAGCCTTTTTCAGGGAGAAAATGGCAAAGGCGAATAAGATCCTGGCCATATCGGGCCTGCCTTAATAGTTATCTAAATTAGCTGCTCACTCTTAATTATGCACCTTGAAATTGAAAATGAGGGTGCCGACGGATTCATCTCCGCCTGTATTGAATTTTACCTGTCTGGCCTTTTTTATGGCAATGGCCTTCATGGAAGCATCCGAAGTAGTGGAGCCCCTGGGTTGATAATCGGCATCTATGACGTTCCCGTTGCCGTCCACGTGGATATCGACGGCGACCTTGGCATTTTCATTAAAGTCATCGGTGAAGGAAGGTAGTCCGGTAATCCGGCGACCCGCCAGGCCCCGGGATATGCTCACCCCGGAATTCCCCCGTCCGCCGCCGCTATAGTTCGTTGAATTGGGGTCTCCGCCAGGCTTTCCCTGATCTCCGCGTCCCCCTGCTACACCCTGGTTGCCGCCTGGTTTGTAATCATCGGCCTCGTTGCCTCCCGTGCCGGCGCCATTGGTTCCATGAAAAATGGCTTTTGGCTTGGGTGCGGGTGGGGTCGGCAGGGTCTCGGGTTTTTTGACGGGCTTCACGGGCGTCTTGACCACTTCCTTATCGGGAATCCGGGTAGCGTTCGGCTTGGTCACGGCCGCCTTCTTGATGACGGGTGCTTCTTCCTTGTTGTTATCATCCGTCTCTACATCCTTGGCGGCCTCTTTCTCCACGGGCGCCTGCTTGGGCGGCGTATATTTTTCCTTGTCTTCGGCAGAAGGTTTTCCCGGCAGGTATGGCTGATCCTTCCCCAATCCCTGGTCGCTGTTGCCAAGATTCACCTCGATGCCTTCTTCCACCACCGGGGGTGCCTGGACGGGCAGGGTCCAGCTCACATACAGGAAGAGGATCACCAGCAAGGTGCAGACCCCCAGGGTATACCCGGAAGCCTTCATGTTTTTTTGCGATTCGAAATTGTCTGCCATATTGGGACTGTTCGTGTTACGAATTTACCATTAATCCCCGGAAATAACGGCTCAGAAGCGGGCTAATTGTTCCGGATAGCTTTTAACGGTCGCAGCGAAGGGAATTTTAAAGCTTGTTTAACTTTTGGGAACTGACCCGAGATCACCCGGGGCGGCTCACCGGCTGATGAGATCATAGGCCAGTTCATACCCTGCATCGGCGATCGCCTGCGATCTTTTTTTGCGCTTATTTCTACGGACCAGGCAGAGGGTGATCCCGATGCTAACCGCTGTTACTGCTAATGTGACTGCGGTAGACGGTTTTACTTTTTTCATATACTATGGGGTTTTAGGGGGATAGAATGCAAGGGGAATGCCAAAAATAACCGCCCCACCATATCGACATCCCAGATCCTATCTCACCACTCACTACTCACCACTGACCACTCACCCCCTCATCCCATCCGGTGATACAGCACATCCGGCATCCATTTCATTAGCTTCGCCGCCCATTTCCAGCGATGGGTGATATAAACCCTCCATTTCTTCTTTTCCAGTGCCTGGAAGATCTGGCGGGCGGCCTTGGGGACAGGAGCCACCCATAATCGGGGGCCTTTGGCCAGTTTCGTATCCACGAAGCCGGGCTGGATATCGGTGACGAAGACGGGGATCTTCATCTTTTTCAGCTTCATATGCAAACCTTCGATGTAAATGCTCTGGAATGCCTTACTGGCGCTATAGGCGGGAGCCATGCTATTGCCCCGGGCGGAAGCTACGGAAGAAGTGGTGGCCAGGTGCCCATGCCCCTGCTGCACGAAATAGTTGAAGGCATAGCCCGCGATCTCCAGGAATCCATTCACATTGACGTCCGTCGTGCGCCGGTCTATTTCCCGGTCCAGGGTCTCGCTGACCTCCCCATAACCCGAATTATAGATCAGCAGGTCCAGGCCATCCAGCTTTTCGATCAGGGCTTCCAGATGAGCGATATTGTCGCTACCGGTGACGTCAAAGCATTCCGTGAGAAGGTGATTGGGATATTCCAGCTGGAGGGAATAGAGCAGGTCTTGTCGCCTGCCGGTGGCGCCTACGAGATTCTCCCCACCGGCATAGAGCCGGGCCAGTTCCCTACCTATTCCTGAAGTGGCGCCGATGATAATGACCTTTTGCATCCGTCGAAATTAGTCCATTTGCTTTTGCCGCCTACCGTACCGACATTCCCACCTCCTACCTCACCACTCACTACTCACCACCTCAGTGCGCAAAATCCGCTTCATACCGGCCCTTGATCCTTTCCATCGGAGGATTGAAATAGCCGAACTTCACCTGGGGGAATTCTTCATGGATCAATTCCATCAATTGCTTTACTCCCAGGAACTCGCCGGTATCGGTAACGCCTATACGCCCCAGGTACCAGTCGGGATCGATATTGAAATTGCGCCATTGGATCATGGTCAGCCCTGTCTCCCGTATCAGGGCCCTCAAGGCCTCGTATTCCTCCACGCTGTCGGTCATGCCGGGAAAAACGAAATAATTGATGGAAGCCCAGCCGCCATACTGCCGCACGGTCTTCAGGCTTTCAACGATGTCTTCGAAGGTATAGTTATTGGGACGGTAGTAAGCTTCGTAGATGGATTTACGCGCGGAATTCGTGCTGACGCGGATAGAGTTCAGCCCCGCTTCGCAGAGCGCCTTCACCGCATCGGGCTTGCTGCCGTTGGTATTGATATTGATGCTGCCGCGGTCCGTATGCTTGCGCATTTCAAGGATAGACTCCCGGATCGTTTCCCACATGAGCAGGGGCTCGCCTTCACAGCCCTGCCCGAAACTGACGATAGGGAAGGGGGCCGTCTGCAGATGCGGCACCGTGAATTCCACGATCTCTTCCGCCATCGGTTTAAAAGTAAGACGGTCCTGCGTGGAAGTGATCGTCTCTTCCTGCGGCTGAAAGGAGATGCAGCCCAGGCAATTGGCATTGCAGGCGGGCGACACGGGCACGGGGCATTCCCAGCGTCCCATGAAATAATTGCGCGCGGCGGGACAATGATAGGTGAGACAGCAATTCTCCGCGAGGTGCTTGATGAGGCGGTTCTGCGGATAGGCCCGGAGGATATGGTCTACGCCGTCATGAATGGTATCCCAGTTATAGCCCTTGCCATCCTGGCGGATATCCTGTTCGATACGGATGGCCGGTACATAGAACTTGGAATCCTGCCAGCCGGCGGCCGTATAACAGAACAGGGGCAGGACAGGAGCGTCTTTTTCCGACTCGTAGGCGGCCAGGTAAAGGCCCGTATGGGCCGGGGGGATAAAGGCGGCCACAGCCCAGCCCTTATCGCATAAGCGCATTTCTCCTGTGCGCACGTCGATCCCGATGCCCCTCCTGCCGGGCAGTTCATAGAGGGAACCGCCTTCGGGGAGCTCGATCCAATCCTCGGCGGGCACCGGCAAGGCGTCCCAACCGCTGCGGCCGGTAACGTATAAGCTGGTGTCTTCAAAAATATTCCCCTTTCCGTCGGAATAGAGGATGTACGGTGAGTTTTTCAGCATTTTCCTAAGTAATGCCTGCAAAAATCGTTAATTATTTCCAGTTCCGCGAAATCAAGATTTTTCTGCAGGTCGAAGACCAGCTCCTTTTCCTCCGAAGTGCTGATATGGATGCGATCGTAAGAGGCTTTTACCTCATTGATATGGGTCCATAGGAAGAACCTGCTCTCCGGCAGGCCCGGAATGGTGATCCCGATATGATGGAAGGACAGCAGCTCCTGCCGCCGCAGGGCGCGCTCGCAATAGAATAGGTAACTATAGCCTATGCTGAGCGCCAGGTGTGTACAGCCCGTGATCCAGTTAGCGGCCAGCAGCATCATCGCACCGATCCCCAGGAAGAAAATGATCTCCACCAGCCGGAAGAACAGGTTGACGGAAGGGTTCTGCCGCAGCGTGTCCCGGCCGGCCAGTACGAGGATGAAAATATCGAGGGAGATCAGCAGCTGGCACCAGAAGGAGAAGGGAGGGGTCTCCTGCTGACGGAAATGACTGAGGGCATGCGTAAGGATCAGCAGGCCCGCGAAGATATGCAGACCAGCCCCGGAACGTTTCAGTTTCTCGAACGCCGGATCAACGACTGGAAGAGACAGGGAGTCCATGCGCAGTTATTTATTCCGTGATGCGGCAACGGGGATTTTCCATAAAAAAAGAGAGAAATTCTAGCCGGGATGCGAGACTTTCGGCAGGCGGTCCGCCCGGGCCAGCTGTTGGCGGCAATAGTCATTGAACTCATCTTCATCCGCGTCCCCCTCTTCTTCGTCCATCACTTCCTTCTGGAAGAGCCGGTCGTTCTTGAAATCCAGGGTGAGGAGACCGTCCTTCAGAACGATATTATTGAAATAGCCCCAGTCATATCTTCTTTTGAATAGGGTATTGATGACGACCCGGTCATGGGTGAAGCCGATCTCCAGGGGATATTTGGCCTGGTATTCCAGGAAGGTGAGGAGAAAGAAAAGTATGGCCAGCCCGGGCATACCGGGCATTCCCAGCCATCCCAGGCCTGCGATCAGGAGCCAGTATTTATAGCGCACGGGCTGCCGCAGCAGTTCGGGCCGCTCTTTGTTCTTTTTATGCTGCAAAAGGTTCATGACGGTGCCTCCCAGCACCAGCGCGGCGAAAAAGGAGAGGAAGACATGGAACTGCTGGGTCCTTAATTGCTGAAAGACAAATGTAAAAACGGAAAAAAGGCAGGAGACCATGCTGATCAGGTCGATCGTTTTGTAACTGTCTCTCCGCAGGGTGACAACGTATTCATAGCGCATAATGGTCAGGAATTGCTTGCTACCAGCAAGTTACAGAGTTTCCATAACACTCTGGCCCCTACATTGGCGTCTATCTCCGTCTCGCCTACCCCGATCTCATCCAGGTCGAAGCCGATGAAACGCCTGCCGCTCTGGATGATCTTTTTAATAAGATAGAGTACCTGGTCGGCCTCCAGGCCACCATGCACGGGCGTGCCGGTATGGGGGCATAATTTCGGGTCCAACCCGTCGATATCGAAGCTGATATATACTTTTTCCGGTAAATGCTCTACGATCTCATCGGCGATCTTCTTCCAGGTCTCGCCTTCATAACTTCTTTCTTTAAGGTCCTTATCGAAATAGGTGACCACTTTGTGACCGCTGTTACGGATATAATCCCATTCCTCTTCGCAATAGTCCCGTACGCCCACCTGCACCAGCTTCTTCAGCTGCGGGATCTCCTCCAACGCATTGTACATAACGCTGGCATGGCTGTAGACAAAGCTCTCATAACATTTACGCAGGTCGCAATGGGCATCGATCTGCAGGATGCCGAAGTCGCCGTGTTTTTCCGCGATCGCTTTGAAATATCCCAGCGGTGTGCTGTGATCTCCGCCAAGGAGGGCTACCAGCTTATTATTGTCCAGCAGGTCCTTGGTCTGCTCATAGACCCATTTGTTGAGGTTGGCGCCACCCTCATTGATCTCTTTCAGGGATTTGCACATGAAACTGTTCTTCTCCAGCACTTCTCCCTTCGACGTATAATCGATGTACAGTTCGGCTTCCTTGCGCAGGTAATCGCTTTTCATCAGGATCTTCCTGTCCGGCGGCCGCATAAAGAAACCCTTCTTCCAGGCTCCTTCCGTCTCCGCATCGAAAAGATCTATTTGCATGCTGGCCCGGAAAACATGCTCGGCGGCCCTGGAAGTACCGGCCCCATAACTGACGGTCACCTCCCATGGAATGGGTAAAATGACGAGGCGTGCTTCGTCTTCAGTGAAAGGCAGACCGA
>Ga0307517_10001369_pt1 | contig 40982 bp, 46 predicted proteins | sample 23_EM_MG_FD_194515 | JGI IMG/M metagenome (GOLD analysis project Ga0307517, IMG submission 194515) | Populus trichocarpa ectomycorrhiza microbial communities from riparian zone in the Pacific Northwest, United States - 23_EM | ecosystem: Host-associated > Plants > Roots > Unclassified | place...
GTAACGCTCGGGGAGAAGCATTATAATGACTTGGTTTTACGGACATCCTGCCTTCGTGCAGAGGATACACTGGACTACCTCCGGCGTGCATCCCATGAGACCCTCAAAGCTTCGATTAAAGCGAGTAGGGGTTTTTTGTGGACTCATCTGTCGACCACAGTCCACGTCCCTTTCATGGATACCGCGATCAGACGGCACCTTCATACAAAGTCCACCGATGGGTATGGTTGAGGATGGCCGGGTGGTAGAGCTCCTGTCATAAATGGTAAGTCAGTTTCCTGATTCGATGGGTACCTGGTCCGAGCGTGATCGCAGGCGCGGTAAACGACGAGGCAATACTTTTCACTCTCTCCCTTGGTGGTATAAAGTAAGCTGTCTGTCGTTGGTCCCATCTTCCAGAGTTTGACTGCGGATTCTAGGACCGAATCCGAGCTCCAGAGGTATCTTCGATATTTCCACCTACAAAACACGGCAGAAGAGGAGATGAGCAGACTGTTGGAACTTTACCCTAACGGTGTGTTTTCTCGCTGGTCTTGCACCCGCCTCCCCTTTCAACGACGTGTCATAGATCCTGCGCAAGGGTCTCCCTACGGGACCGGAGAAGCCAATCAAGTCACACCTCAGTGCAAACGACTGTCTTCAATCCAGGGTGACTCAGTGTTCCAAGGTTAAAACCGAGCGACCCCCCCCCCAGGCGCACAGCAGCGATCTAGTGGGCGTTTTCGGAGGAGGGGTCATGTCGGACTATTTCATATGGTTTATCAACGCACTCGATCCGAACGGTTCTTCAAGCACTCGTGCTCAGGTCGGGTGGCCAAGGTATGACCCGGAACGACCACGGTTGTTGACGTTCCTACCGGAACATAAGAAGCCTTCTGCAGTTGTGAAGGATGACAATTTCAGAAAGGAATTCATGGAATGGTTCGCTGAGATGGCGAAACGCTACGGGTATAGCAACACATAATATCTATCTCGAACCCATGATTTCTCAAACTTTGTTTTTACGTGCTCTTGCTTTCCTCCCTTTCCCGTTCCTTTTCACTTCTCGATACAATGTCACCGTGACACGAAGAGGTTGACTGCCAGACGATAAACACAGATACGGAAGATCTTTTCACGTGCACACCCTGTGACTGGAGAGGACATAAATGAGGGTTCTTGGCGTGAACGTGTTTCAAGAGCCTACTACCATGACACGCCATTGGGAACCAGGGGTCCCGTACAGCACCGGGGAGGTACTGGTGTACCAAGGACAGAACTATAAGGTCATCCAGGGACATTCCTCTCAGGTATCTACCCTCTCAACTCGACATCTGGCTTTGATCTGATTGTCATCTTCATGGTCAACTACAGAGCGACTGGGCCCCAGGCGTCGCGACCGCTGCGCTGTTCCAACACTTAGGCTCGGTTGAACATCATGAACCTCCCCAACAACACCACGAACCCTGCCACGAGCACCCACAAGGTGTGAAACATCCAGTTCCCCTCAGTATGATCGGCTCCGATCTCTCATCGATTCATCCGACTCCGGTCCAGTGCCTGCGCAAAACACGAACCCCGTTGAATCCTTACAGAATTCCCTGACCTCCAAGTTCGATTCGTTTGACAGCCGGGATGGATGGCTGCGAGATGCTCGTCATCACGCTGATGAGTTCTCCCGGAAGGGTCCCCGCGCACCCACCACCTGGGTGTTGGTGAGCGGGCAGGAAATTCCTGGTGGTGCATTCGAAGCTGGGAAGGAGGGCGGCAACACGTTGTACGTCGCGAGAGCATATGTGGAGGTAGGGCCTTCCCTCGTGATCAACCCGATGACAGGAGGTAATCATACCCTGACTTGATTCTACTCAGGACGGACTCTGTATGGCTTCCCATTTCATACAGCCGGTTTTCGTGCCTGACGGGACCTCACCGTAGATGTTGGGAAGGCAGGAAAACATCTGAGTCAAGGTGCAGAAATAGGGCGACAACACAAGAGCCATGTTCTCCGCGAGTATGAAATTCTGATCGGCGATCCACGCGCAGTCCGTTGGATCGAGACACATGGCGTGCCGAAGCCTCAAAACCTCGGTGCCCGCCACGTCGATGCTGGCGTGGACGTGCATGGACACCAGATCTTTATCACCCAGGTGAGTCATAACGGGGGTATTCATCCGGCAAGAGCCAACAGCGGTGCATCGGGTATGTTCGATCCCTCCGATCCACCCACCCGGTGTCTGAACCTCGTTCACCGTAGGTGCATACGTTGCTTATGGCGGCAAAGAGTTGGCGTTCCAGGTGAGTTAGGGGTCGCAGTGAAATACCGTTTCTTGATTGTTGAACCCACGAATCACAGGAATATCGTGTTCTTTGTTACGCGTGAGATTTGAGCGTGGGTACGTGAACGGAATAAGGATCAGGAATGAAACGACAATGCTGTATATATACATACGAACGGCTCCATGCCAGACCATGAAACCCGCTTTGATACAATATACGCGAAACGGTAAAAAAACAAACAAAAGAAAACACGCGCGTGTATCGAGGCCACCCGCGATCAAGGCCGTGAACGAAGTCCAGACTCCAGTCATTGTTAAGGTGGATCAATGGACTGCCCCACCACCCTGCTGACGGATTCTCAAACGGCTCCGCCGTGGTCAGGTTCAGTGAGGTAATCAAATTCGATGTATTGCAAAATGATTGTAAGCTTCAGGAGAATCAACTCTCTGAGGGCGAAATGCGAAGAAGATATGCTAGTTACTAGTCGTTATGCTAAAAAGGGGTGGTGTAGGTGAATGCGAATATGCTAAAAATGCGGGATTGGTGTATAGGCTACGGCTACAAATAAAATCCGCTTAAACGAGGGGGGCGGGTGCAGGAGCGTGGGTCGTTGGCTGGTGGTGTGAAGTTGGAATAATTAGTGATGGTTCATTCTTTCGTCTGAATTCGTCCGCTCGTTCGTTGGGTCATTTGTTCGTGGGGGCCAATAAACCAAGAAGTTGGATCAACCAACGGTGATTTCAGCCTGATAGACGGTGTCGTAGACGTTACAAATGTTGAGAATGCGGAGAGTCTCAAGCAGTTCGGGGGTTATGGACCAAACACTGGTGGTACACTCGTGTTGACGCGCAACCTAGAGGGAACGAGCAACGAGAATGAACAAAGAGACGCGAGAGGACGCGGACGGGGGACAAACCTTGAAGAACTCGGTGTAGAGAGACGCGACTCTCCCAGCCAATTGGCAGACGGTGATTCCGTGAATGTCGATCGTGGCGGAAAAGTCGACAGTGTCATAACCGGGCCACTGTAACATAATGATATGGACGCGTCAGGCGAACCGTCCACTGATGGTGTGAAAATTCCCGATATAACGCACCACAATCCTGAACTGGATCTTCCTGGCTGGGGAAGGGAAGCATACGGGCTCTCCACCGCGTACGATCACAGTGCTCATGATCGCCGCGCTATAGGAAGACAAATCTCCATGCTGAACTCCATAACCGGCCGTCATGCCACGGGTGTCGAAGGTGACAGTGAAGGGTTCGCGTTGTTTGTTCACCGTAGAGTTCCACTTGGAGGCGTGCTTATACGGGATAATGGGGACGACCCGTGGTCCACTCATCACAGGGGATGGAGGGGTGAACACAGGAGATGGAGGGGCGAATACAGGAGATGGGGGGATGAACAACAATGCGGAGTAAGGGGATGCCTGATCCATCTTAACTGGCAGGTGAAGGGACATCTTCTGTACGCAGGAGTGGGTTCTGGGAGCGTGCGTCAAGTGGAGGGATTGGGGACTGCAGACGGTGTGGACTGCATTTCCGCTGGAATTTATACCCAGGCTGAGGTGGCCGACGGCCCCAATGTGAGAGCCATGTAGAGTGGGCCAGCACGGTTGAATGGCTTTGGATGTACACAGAACCACCACGCAGCGAACAAAGCCTGCAATCGTCGGCGGCTTTGTGCACCACCTTTCGATGGGCCATCGGCTATGTGTTGGGCGGCGCGGGAAAGACACAGTCCACGAGGACAAAAGAAAACAAGTCAAAGTGCCATAGGCCGTTTGTGAGAGTCGGTGGCAATTTCGGGTGAAGCACGAGTGGTACGCCCTTTGGACAATCACGGCTGGCCCGCCCCATATGAGGGGACAAAGACGAGAAGAAAGCTTCTTTTCTTGGTCGAGAGCCAAAGGTTAGGAGAAAGGTCGACAAACAGCCAGAAATTGCGAGCCGTGTGCGGTTGCGAAGGGTCGAAATTGAAACTCGAGGAATTTGAAAACACCGATCGCCGCGAAGAGCGTGGGCGGACTGTGTGGTATGGTGGCCATCCCAAGATTGGGATAATTGCTAGGCCGTGGACAAGAGTCACAGCGCAACGGAAAGGCCGCAGAGTGGAAACAACAACGATCCATTTCGCCATTTTCGCTTGAGAGGTGGGCGTTGAGTTCATGGTCATCCAGGTCGATTGAGATGGAAATACTTCGCAAGTAGCTCCTCACAGAAACATGGTAAAGTTCCCTAGTCACGGTAGACAGCTCCGTTCCGCATAACGCTCTGAGAATGCGAGGTTTGACGGAGATTATGAGTGCCCACAGCGAGTTATGGGCGGTGACCGCATATGGTCACTGCTTTGTATCTCTCACTTGCTTCCGCTCATTCTGCAAACGATCATCTCGTCCTCGAGGTTTTCCTACTGACGCACTACTGTGTTGATGGCCGACTCGTTTGCTGATCTTTGGTCGACCGCCTCTCCGACCAACTCTGCTCCTCAGAAACCCCGGAAATTGAACGATCTCATCCCGTCAACCACTCCCTCTCAACCAACGCGCCCTCAGAACGACGTCTTCGCGCTCTTAGCTGCGTCCAACTCGAGTTCCAATTCCAATTCACGGACGAGCAGCCCTGGGATAGCGAATCAACCCCGCCCTCAATCGAACGGCCCAAAACCCACACCACCTTCGAACGGCGATGTGTTTAGCGGACTCTTGTCTGGCTCTTTTGGGAATGGGCCGGCTAGTTCTGGAAACTTGTCCATGGCAGAACAGGCAGCGAAGGTTGAAAAAGAGAGGAAGGACAGATTGTTAAATCTGAGCCAGCAGCCAGCTACGAAGACGCAGTCGTCCGCCTGGAGCGGTTTAGACTCTCTTGGGGCTACGTCAACCTCCACGCCTTCCCCGCAGAAACAAGACGATTTCGATTGGATCTTCGATACTCCCGCTTCGACTTCCTCCAAACCCGCGTCTCCCCCACCATTAGCCAATGAACCCCCGGTGGTCGCAGACGAGGATGACGATTGGGGGCTATCAGACTTCGGGTCCAAACCAACTCCTACTCCCGCAACCTCCGCCCCGCGGCAACAGGCCACGAAACCTTCCAGCATCTGGGACCTCGAGGATGTGGAACACCCGAACCTACCTTCGCCTCCGCCGAGGAAGGCTTTTCGACCAAACTCCCCGGGAGAAGACTTCGACTTCGGAAATAGGGAGGATAGGTTGCTGGATAATGACTCTAACGACGAGGATGAAATCCTTGGTTCTCTATCGAAACCGGTCGGTAGTGTCCCAGCTCGGAGGCCCCCCGTAAGTTCGTGGACACGCCAATAGTGGCTGTTCGCTAACAGATTCCCAGGTTCCAACTCGAGGATCCCCTCCCAAGAGTCGCACGAGTTCTCCTCCCCCGCATGTAATCGGACAAATTGTCGAGATGGGTTTTGGGCCGATCGAAGCTCGGAACGCGCTTGCAGCTACGGACACGGGCATCAATGTGGAAGCGGCTTTGGAGATGCTTTTGGCGGAACGAGAAAGCTCTGGTCCTTTAAGAGCCTCTCCTGAACCGCCTGAGAGGAGACGCACCGCCCAACGTCTCCAAGACCTCCAGGATGACGAACCCAGACCTCCCGTACGGCGTCGCCCGACTGATCCCGATTTGACGCGCGGTGAACGTTCTAATGGAGATTCCCCCAACATCCAAGATCAAGCTGATAAGCTTCTTGCTCAGGCTAGCGAGATCGGGATGAGTGTGTTCAGTAGGGCAAACGCCTTGTGGAGTCAAGGGAAGGAAAAGGTGCAGAAGGTGTACGAAGAGAGGGTTAGTGTGACCCAAACCACGACAACACAGCAGAGGCTGGCCGGCCGTCCACGATGGATACAGGAGGCAGCAGAAGTCGATGACGTTCACAATCGCGAACAGGGTTTCGCTACCGATGGATTCAGGGACTCAGATGATGAGGAAGGACCCCGACCTCCACCGAAACAACCTGTGGAACTGGGGGGGCAGCCATTGTACGAACCCCCTCCGCGGCCTCCTCGGTCTCATATCAAGACTGGAGACCTGTTCGCAGAAGAGCCCATCCCGGTTTATAGGTCCCCATTCCGACATGGCTCATCTTCAAGAACTCAAACCCCCCAACTGACACGTCATCCTCTCCCCTCCAAGCCTACTCCCCAGCGAACCCCTTCCCCAATCACTATCACCCGCCGTCAAGCCGTACCTGCACCAGCTACTGCCATCGCCACTTGCATGAAACACAAGGCCGCCGGGGCGGAGATGTTCAAACTCGGTCGATTCGGAGAGGCGGATGCAGCTTATACCTCTGCCATCGCCTCCCTTCCAGAGAACCATCTCCTCCAAGTGCAGCTCTACAATAATAGGGCGTTGTCTCGTCTCAAGACCGGAGAACATTCCGGGACGATTGAAGATTGTTCTTTTGTCATTTCATTGATCGGACCCTCATATCATCCGCGGAGAGAGGCGAAGGTGACGGAGGAGAATGAGGGGTCGGGTGTGGACCTTGCGGACGCCTTAATGAAAACTTACAAGCGGCGCGCAGAGGCCTACGAGGGTAGAGAGAAATGGGAAGACGCTAGGAAGGATTGGGAGTTCATCGCTGGAACGGAATGGGCGAATGGGAAGATGAGGAATGAGGCTATCTCGGGAATAGGGAGGTGCAGGAAGATGTTGAACCCTGAACCAGAACAAGCGGCTGCGAAACTGAAGAAACCTCCTGTCAAACGACCTCCGCCTAAGCCTGTAAACAGGGGTTCGACGCCACCTTCAGAAGCTTTGACGAAGTTGCGGGCCGTGACGGACGCTGTAGAGGCGGAGGATCAGGCAAAGCACGAGTTGAAGGACGTCGTGGATACGAAGGTCAACTCTTGGAGGGGCGGGAAGGAGCAGAACATCCGCGCGCTGATTGCGAGTTTGGAGACAGTCCTGTGGCCGGCCTTGAATTGGCAGAAAGTGGGGATGCACGAGCTGGTCACTCCGAATCAAGTCAAGATCAGGTATACGAAAGCGATTGCAAAACTGCATCCTGACAAGGTAGGAAAGGATATCCGGTTCCCCTCCCTCATTCGCTGACGGTGTATTACCCTCCCTATGTAGTTGAATTCCAACAACACCACGGTTGAACAGAGGATGATTGCCAATGCGGTTTTCGGAACGTTGAACGAGGCATGGAATGTTTTCAAACCATGAACAGTGTCGGTGGAATGTCGTCCCGTTGAGGTGCATTTCCGGGTAATCATGTGGGTAGATAGCTGTCTATTTCAACTGGAGGCGTATGTTCAGTTTTGGTGGACGATCCTCATCCACCGAGGGTACCCAGTCTTGGCGAAGACCGGGTCCGGCTTCGTGGGAGGTTGCTTCGACGGGCGAGTGGGTGATTGGAAATCACAGAGTTTGGTAGGGGATACCGTGTTCTCGTCGTCACCAAGCTCCTGCCCCTTCTAGGCGGGTGGCAGTTCCGGCGGGTTCTACCCGGGATTGGCAGTAAGTGGCAGGCCGGCAGATTAAAAAGATCATCTATTTTTTATGGTACATCCCCTGGTAATCTACGTATTTCGCTTCCTAGAATATTTAGTAATCTCGCAGAATATCAGCAGGGTCCCAGGATCCCAGGCCCCAGGTTGTTCAGCCCGATCGTGGTCGGTTCACACCTCGTCGCAAGTCGCTGTTATGCTTATTTCCGAACGGGTTCTGGGGCGTTGGGGCGCGGCCCGTGTTTGGAGAGGTGTTCCGTGCATTTCACCTCAAGGTGTTCGACCACGGTGTCTGGTACACAGTAGTTTCCACCCGTTCGTCCGGGGGTTCACTGTCCTCGTTTTCGAGGAGTGTTGGGTGACGAATTGTCGAGTAGTATATCCCGCCACCCCCTGTTAACCCCACCCTCTCGATCCTGCCAGTCGACAGGTGATACACCTGGCAGATTGGCAGCGAACTGCCCCCAACACTAGCCGTTCGCCATCGGTTCCGATCCGGAGCGAGTCGTGATCACACCGAACACTTCCGACCCGCGTATCGACGTCACGTACTTGTTATTGTTCCGCTGTATCCGTTTGATCGTGACCGTCGACTCCTGTAAATAGTTTAGGACACAAGGAGACACGGGGGGAAGACGGCGAACCTCTTCTTCGCCTCTGCAAGAGTCCTGGCTCCAGCTCTCGCCTCATTCGTCGTGTCATTCCCCAGCAACGACTCTGGCCGATCTACATCAGACCCTGATGGTCAGGGTCCAAACCATGCAGATATATCACCTTCGGAGTAGTATCAGTCGTAGAGATGGACCGCTCGTCCCTCAACCTACTTGCACTTGGAGAACCTTGGCTGGGTTTTCACTGACTTTTTCAGCAAAAGACGTCGACTGGCGCAATTGGCCGGGGAACGTCTGCCGCTGCCCCTCTCGGTACGGGGGCAGCTGTGGAGGGTGGGAAGGGCGGAGATGGTTGATTCGTTTCCTGTTGGGTGTCATCGTGAACGAGATGGAGGATTCGCGGCGGGGATATGGATTAATCCCCAGAGGCGATGTTTTCACTCCACACACCTTGCCAGAACTCGCAAAAGGAGAACGACGGTCCGCAGAACAGTCATCGGCTTTGGTGAGGTACAATATCGCCTTCTAGGACGGTAGCACTGATCACGAGCGAGAACTTGAGTGCCCATCTGGTAAGCATTATGAGACGCGCGCTGCGCAACCTGGCCAGTCCGAAGTCAAGTCGAGGAGCGAGTGATGAGCAGCGTTGGTTGTACACAGATTTGGGAAAGTCATCTCAGCTGTTAGGCAAGGCAAGGGTGGGACTGTGATGCTGACGGGCAACATAGCGAAGTATCGGTGAACTGGAAGCCAGGACTTGGAGACGGTGACTGGGTGATCGCATTTCGAGAGGGAAACCTTGACGGTTTCCATTCCCCCACACCGGAAGGTGCCGATACGATACCAGATTTGAACCGCCCCCCTCACCTTCTGTGTGGGCGATTCGTCCATGTCCACCTTGCTGGACCACACTACTCCTCGTCCTTCTCAGTGCGTGTGGACGGTGAGGGTCTGCCGCAACAATCAGCATACCCGAGTATAGGACTGCCCGTACTTGTTTTCTCTTGCCGTAGCTCCCAGTTCGATTTCCCCAGGGTGGGGTTGAACCCCGTCGAGCAGAGAGCAACAGAACTGAAGGCTTTTGGGAAGCCCAGCGGGTTGTGGGTCCCGGGTTAAACAACACCAACACATCCGTAGGCGCTGGCACTGTGACGGCAGTCCAACTACGGACGACAGCCCCACGTCTCAGGCGTTCTAAACGAGACGACGGGCCCCCTTCGTTCCCTCACTGTCCCATCTCACAAACGGTCCCAACGATATGTCCGGCGTCCTTCGGAAACGACCTCTATCGAGCGGTGGGACGCAAACTGAGCCAAGTTCCTGTGAGATACATGGCTATTATTGCCACCTTTTCGAACCCGCTGACGACCCGCAGCCAAGAAGCAACGATTTATCGATGCCGTCAAGATGTTACTGGACATTGCGAAGGAATCATCCGATGCATTTCCACCCCTCAAATCGTGTTTAGGAGGTATCAATGCGCTGATCAAGCATTACGATGTGCGTCTTTATTGAATAACCCTTCGATTCCACCAACAAATACCACTTAGCAATACAACGACGTAAAGGAAAAGCTCGATGATCTCATCCCGTGGTTGAAGAAATTGCTGGCCACCTTAGCGAAGGTGAATCCCGATGACAATCGCGAGGAGGTCGAGAGACGATCACAACTGGCAAAGTTTGCATCGTACCTGGAATTTCATCATCCACCCAAACTGATCCTTTATGATAGGTCGTTGGAAGACATTGGAACGCGATCGCTGACATTGTCAGAGAAGGGGAAGGTCGCTCGGGTGCTGGATAAGACGCAAGATTCGCAAGAAGTCATCAGACTCGTAGAAAAGCTTAAGCAAGCTATCCTCGTCTATCAGGTCAGTGTCAGACGTCGTCAAAGTCGGAAATTGTTGACATGTGGGGCAGATGTCACAACAACAGTCAATATACAACCAGGTCGTCCAATTGACCGTGAGTCCCTGCCTCTCCTCTTCGACTTCGAATCTAAGCTGATTGTCGGTCGATTCAAGTCATCCTTTGATGTGCTTTTGAAGCTGCATCAGGTAAGAGAGAATGTACGCGACCAAAAACGTTGAATAACACCTTCACAGAAAGCGCCGGTCAATAAAAAGATTGAGTCCGTCCGTGCGCGGTTGGGTCGGATTGGGGTTGAGGGGAATGCCACGAGGGACGCAGATGAATTCAGGCGACGGAAAAGTTTATTTGAGTGAGTATCATTCATGTACCGCAAAAGATTGCCCATGTTAACCCGGTCTCAGAGCTCTCGAGGGAATCAAGGACAAGTTGCAGCCCCTATCCAAATGTTCCACTACCGCCGAATATGTGGAGAATGAAGGGGACATGATCGCCGTATGCGATCTTGCAGACGACCTCAGGGATGTCATCGTCGAATATCAGGTTAGCACTGATATTGAAAAACGCACACTGGGTGGTTCACTCATGCGGCTCATAGTTATCACAGCAGAAGGCGATCTACGAGCAGAATTGTACACTGATTGTAAGTTGCAGAACCCAGGTTTCGAGAAAACGTTAGATATTGATTTACCTTTGCAGGATACAGGTTAGACATGGTTCTACCTCCGATTGGCACAGACTCACGGTTTAACAGCTGAATTATCGGTGCTGAACAGCTGTCGTCGTGCTAAAGGGGCTGAGTTCCGTCATGGTGATCGCCAGGGCTGCCTCAAAGGGACGCGGGGGGCTGTCTTGGATGACATGGAGTCGTGGACCAAAGACTCTAAAATGTCCCCTGTCTACTGGTTGAATGGGCTCGCCGGGACCGGCAAGTCCACGATCGCTCAGACCATCGCTGAGCGTATCTTCGCTGATGGGAGACTGGGAGCATCTTTCTTCTGTTCACGCGATTTCAAAGACCGCAGGAACCTCCATCACATCTTCCCCACTCTCGCCTTCCAACTCGCTCACAAGTACCCCGAGTTTCGATCAGTCCTCATCCCTCTCCTCCAATCAAACCCTGATGTCGATCACGAGTCACTCTTCAACCAGATGAGGATGTTGATCGTCGGACCCCTCAGCTCATTGGACATCTCGACGGTCATCATCATTGATGCATTAGACGAGTGCGTGGACGAAGACCCGCAGTCCGCCATCCTCTCCGTCATGGGTCGATTGGTCGAGGAGATTCCGAACGTCAAATTCCTCATCACCGGTCGCCCAGAACCTCGCATCCATTCTGGTTTCCGTCTTGGACTCCTCAGGCCATCGACCGATGTCTTTATCCTTCACGAGGTGGAGCCTTCTGTCATCAACACGGATATCCGACTCTTCTTGGAACACGGGTTGCGTGAGCTTGCGAAAAGACGAGGCATCGAGCAAGATGACTGGCCAACAGATGAACACCTCGACCTGTTATGTGGGAGAGCAGCCGGTCTCTTCGTGTACGCTGTGGCAACTCTGAAGTTTTTGGACCACGCCTTCACCCCGCCAAGCAAGCAACTTGACATCATTGCGAGGGCCCCAGGGAGCACCACCCACGAAGGAAAGGCCAAGTTCCGATCGAGCGCTACTCTCGATTCACTCTACCTTTCGAGTTTTCAAAATGCCTTTGACGGGATGGACGCTGAAGATGACGAGAAAGTGCGTTTTGTAATCGGTACGGTTGTTCTGGCGGTGGACCCTCTTCCACCTTCTGCGATTGCTACCCTCGTCGATTTGGGGGAACAAGAAGTCGTGGACCTACTTCGACTGATCCAGTCCCTCCTCAAGCTCCCCGAAGACCCCGACTCTCCAGTGCTCCCATTCCACAAGTCATTTCCTGACTTTATCACTGATCCACTCCGCTGTTCCAATGAAAGGTTTCACATCTCCCCTGGGACTGGTCACCTCAAGCTTGCCCTAAGCTGCCTCGGGTTGATGAATGATAAATTGGAGCAGAACCTTCTATCACTACCCAACTATGCCTTAAATCTGGAGGTTGAAGATCTAAAGACGAGAGTCAAGGACCAGATAAGCACTGCACTGCTGTATGCTTGTAAATCCTGGCACAATCACCTCACCGGGGTCAGTGGAGACATCACAGCTGTTGTTCCTGTTTTGCGCAGCTTCCTTCAGGAGGGGTTTCTGGTGTGGTTGGAAGTACTTAGTGTCACTGGGGCTGCAAAGGATGCTGTTGTTGCATTGGAAAAATTGATACCCTGGCTACAGGAGGTTTGTTTTGATCTACTCTACTATGGCTTATGATACTTACATACAGCACAAATCAGGTAGCTATGGAGCATCAGCTTCTTGACATTGCAAGAGACTACTTTCATTTTGTGACCAATTTCTTTGAGGTCATCAATGTCTCTGCCACCCACATTTACCACTCTGCCCTGGAACTATCCCCTCTGTTGTCAAATGTCCGGAAGTTTTACCATTCTCAACAACCTCATCCCTCACCAAGAGTGGTAATGGGAATTCCAAACTCATGGGATCCCAGCATAGCTGTTTCTGCCAAGCATTCCTATTACCTGTCCTCCACTTGGTCACCATGTGGTCAGTTTATTGCTGCTGCAGCTGAGGCAGTTGTGGAGATCCGGGATGCACTCACCCTTGAAGTCCTCTCCACCCTCCAGTTGACTGAAGTTGCCACTGGGTTCAGGCATGGACTTGCCTATTCACCTGATGGACACTCCCTGGCAGGTTGCTCCAATGTTGGAATTGTTCTATGGGATATCCAAACAGGTGGAATGCTCACTAAAATTGAGTGTGAGGTCACTGGTAATGGCTTAGAGCTTGTGTGGTCATTGGATGGAAAGATGATTGGTACCATTTCACAGTGTGCATTCAGAACCTACACTGTGTGTATATATGAAGTTGCCTCAGGAAAAGTACAATCATCCAGTACAGTCCAGTCAGCAGGTGGCACACATCTTTGGGCCCATGACAAATCCTTTCAGGTTGTAGTGACAGTGGAGGACCATAAGAGTTGGACATACAACATCTTTGAGGTTGGGTCTGCTCTTACAAAAACTGGATTGTTCCCCTTCCAGTCTCATTATGACTTTGGGGCCTTCTCTCCAACCACTTATCAGATCTCTGCTTCTATTCCTGGAGATCACAACCATGACCCTGAGCTTCTCATATTAGACATTCACAATTCAGAAGTCTTGTTACAGGAGACAGGCTGCTACTTAAACCATACCTTCTCTCCTGATGGAAGCCTCTTTGCAGCTTTCACCAGGGATCACCTTCTTATCTGGAGATATACTTCTGGTCATTATATCCAGTGGAAGAGATTCCAACAGGCTCCAATGGCAATTCAATTCTCACCAACTCTATCATCAATCCTGGGTCATGCTAGTACTCTCCATGTATTCCACTTGGTTTATTCCCCTGATGCTCTTGCCACAGAATCTGTTGTCACCACCCACAGCCAACTGCAAGATGCCTTTTCTCCAGATAGTGCCTACATTGCAACTGCACACTATGGAGGGAGTACCATCACAATCACCAACCTCCATTCTCAAAATCCTTCCCCTTGCCAACTCATTGACACAGATTTTGAAATATCAACAATAGCCCTCACAGGGAAAGTTCTCTTGGTGAAGGGTTCAGACACAGTTATGGCATGGCTGGTCACAGAGGAGGGTGTAGTGGATGGGGTTTTTGGAAACAGAAGGGCGGACCATAATGATAGCCTTTGGGATATATCATCATGGGGCACAAGCCGTCCAAATACACCACAGGACAAAAACCCCAGCCTTTGGGCAAGACTACTACAACGAGAGCATAGCAACCACAATACCAGCAATGGGGAACTAGCCTTCTCAGTTGGAGATGAAATTGCAGCCATCAAGCATCACCATGGTCATATTATTCGCATTTACCACACAGGAACTGGGGAGATCCTCAAATCAGTTGAAGTGCCTTTGCGTACCTGGTACCGTTTCCATCACCCACACCAAGATGAGTGCTATCTCTATCACCACAATTCACACAAGCACCATGGACCCCCTAAATGTGATTGGCCAATTTCACAAACCTCTTTGCAAGAGGGATGGGTGAAAGATCCAGAAGGGAAACACCAGCTGTGGTTGCATCCCCGTTGGAGGACCTCTTGGAATAATGTGGATTGGCTCCACAATGTTACAACCATGCGGCTTAAAAACCCATCTGAACTTGTTATTATTAAATTCTAGCTGGAATCCTTCCCTAGGCTCATTAGCCATCTGTTCACATGCAGTGTTGGAAGAATAAGTACCAGCTTTTGTGGTTTGTTGAACTCCTGTATCTTCTGTTAGTTATGGCCTCATTGGGTCAAATCCATCAGTTGTTTTGTATTTGTATTGTACCATGGTTGATATCTGTGTAAATGTTGAGCATAAACAATTGGAACTTCCTACCTCTACTCAACTTCCCTTCCCTGTCTGGTTCAAATTATAGGTGATGTTAAATACTTTCCAATCCCCTGACAAACACAACATCCCTTTCACTGCAACCCATACAGTGAAATGCAGTGGGTTCAACAGAGAATGGTCATGTACCCAACCAAATGTTCTAAGTGGAGCCTCCAAAGTGAAACTTACAAGGGGAGGGAGGGGTGATGTTGGCAACCCTTTGCAAAAACACAACCCAAAGGAAACTGTTCCCTGACTGACAATTTCTACATCATCAAACCTAAAAGTATACATTGGCTAAAAGAAAAAAAAACTAGTGATGGATTGTACCGCAACCCACCATCCAAACATTGTAGGTGATTACTAGTTATCTATATGACACGGGCGGGATCCACTCTGGAACCTGTCCCCAAGCAAATTTGGGAGCCTCGAAAACGGCTCTTACATCCGCAGGCAAAATTTCCAAGTAGTTCTCAGGTAGCATCCCATCATACTTGCAACCCCCAGGCTTATACTTTGATGGAGCATTTTGAAAATCCGGGGGACCAGACTTTGGAGGATCAGGCTTCAAAGGTCGACCCTTAGTATTCCCAAATGCAGAGAACACTGAAGGTTGAAAAGCATTCGGATTGGCGAAGGCGGAGGTGGTAGGTTGAACCCCAAACGGAGAGTTCATCTGCGTCGATTGACCAAACACCGATGACGTTTGGGGTGTTCCGAAGGCAGAACTGAGTGGAGGATTCAGTGGGTTGTTTGTGGGTGTAGTGCCAAATGCGCCGGTAGTAGGTTGAGAAGGTGCACCGGAAACCGATGTTGGTGGTGGGCCAAAGGCTGACAGTGTGATTGTTCCGGATTGTGATCCTCCAGATTCAAGCGCAGACGGCTGTCCAAAAGCTGATGTCTGTTGGGGGTTACCGAATGTCGGTGGCGTTGGATTTGGGGGTTGGCCAAAGGGAGGTGTTGTGGGAGGGTTCTGTGTGGTTCCAAAAGTGGATGTAGCGGTGTTCTGAGGCGTGCCGAACACAGAGGTAGGAGGGTTCGCAGGTGTGTTGCCAAATAACGACGATGTGGTGTTAGGTGGCGCACCGAAAACGGACTGAGATGGGTTGGGGCCTCCAGTCCCTCCGAAAAAGCTCGTCGGTCGGCTAGTCTGGCCGAAGGTCGAAGTATCCGTCGGGGTACTACTGAAAGCGGAGGTTGTCTGCGTATTGTTCTGGGGCTGTGAAAACGCCGAGGTGCCAGTATTGTTCGCAGCTACAAGCCCGAACGCCGATGGTTGTGTCCCAGCAAAAGCGGAGAACCCACCTCCAGAACCTGCACCGAATGCGCCGCCCGATGTACCGGGTGTGCTGGTAGTACCGAAGGCGGGAGTTGATGTCGACATGGATGACTGCCCAAAGGCGGAGCCTGTCTGCCCGGATGTACCGGTGCCACCGAACGCGGACGTTGGTTGGGACGGCTGACCGAAAACCGAGGTTTTTGGTTGGGTTTGACCAAGGGAACTGGGTCCAAACACTGACCCCCCATTCCCTCCGGAACCAAATGCGGAGCCAGTTCCTCCAGAGCCGAAAGCCGAGGTACCACTGCCAAATCCAGATCCAAACAAAGGACCTGTTGTGGACTCAAACGCACTGAAGCCTGCACCCGTGGATGATGAAGACTGTCCGAAAAGATTCGTTGTGGGCGTGGTGGTCGGCGGAGTCGAAGCGGCTGCAGCGGCTCTGTGATTGTCAGAGTTTGTCGTGGCTTGTTTGTACGCGTCCTTCAGATTGTTGAACGCATTTGCGTAGACTTGATCAGCGGCGGCCACTCTCTCTGCTTCAAATTTCATCTAAACTCGGTCTTTATGTTCAATGAATCGCCCCAGGAGAGTGAAAGATACGAGAGGAATGAAGACGCACGTATTCGGCAACTGTATTGTTCTGGAGAGCCATGACCGCGTTGAGCCGGAGTTCCTCAAATGACATGTCCACGCCGGAAATTAGGTTGGGCTCGAGCTTTGCTGGACCGTATGATGACAAGCCCCACAAGGGTTTCTCTGCACCGGGTCTTAAGTCCCTCCCCACGGTGTCCTCCCTACAGAATCCGTTAGGGCCATGATGAAACCCAACACGAGGGCAGATTGGACACCGTACTCACGTGTACGCGTACTCGTTTGTATTGTTCTTGTTGTTTACCCACGTCTTGTCTACAAAGAGTTGAATGTGAGATGTGTATAGGAACGGTCGCAGGGTGGTTGTCACGCACTACCAAACTGTGGTCTTGCGTTTTGAGGATGTTCATATTTGCACTTGTCGCCGAATCGGCACTCCCCTCGTAGGAAATACTGGCAGACGGGCTAAACAAAAGTTGGGTCGATTCTGCGTTGAGAACCGAGTTGACAAAGTGGACGTACCATGATACTGCTCGTCTGGTGGATGTAGGTGGTGGTGGTAGAAGATGAAGATGATCACGGCCTCTCCGCTCGGCTCGGCGACGAACACAGACTCATCTTCATCGTCCAGATAACTGATACGCTCTCAGGAGGACCTCGAGTGAATTTTATTGTTTCAGAGTAGTAGAATAAAATGTTCCGAGAGCTGATTAACCGTTTAACCAATGAAGAAAAAAGTTGAGAGAACGGTATGCCCAGCTCTCGATTCTCTCTATCGTGACGCATCGAGGAGGGACACGCAACGAGTTGCGTGCCCAAGGATGTTACACCTCAAGATGCATCCGAAGTGACTGTATAGAAGAAAAGAGAAATTTCGTGCCCCGCGAGATTTTGAGCCGAGTGACAAGCGCCCACGAACGGATCAATGATTTCGAGCACTGGAATCCGTTCTGACTATTTCTACAAGTACATGGTACAAAAGGGTTGGTACAAACAATTTACTGGACAGAAAAGGGAGAAGGGACGTTAGTACTCCCATTTGCAGTCGAAAGTTCTTGCAACTTACCGAAGACCTCTCCGTCCATTCAACATCCACCGGAGCCCTGACCTCCCACTGGTTGACAAGTACAACCTCCTCTCCGGGTTTGACACTTCCAAACCAGATGAACTTGCCAGACTTCTTCCCGTCCTTGGTCTCATCCACATCGGTTCCCCATTTGATTCTGAACTGATCAGGTCGACCGAGGTCGATATCCGCCCCTTCTTCTCCCTCGGCAAGGCCCTCGGGTTTTTTGAGGAATACTTTGATTCTTGTGTCCTGAGGAGACGCAACTGGAAGGCTGGACCTTTCCACAATCTGGATCGGGTAATCTCCGGTGTGACGGTTGGTAATGGTGGTAGTGGAGGTGTAGATAGTGGTCTTGTATTGTTCCACAAACGAAGAAGCAGCGGAAGTTGTCGAGGACGAAACGAGGGTATGAACTACCTTCGCAGATGTGTCGATACCAAGAGTGCATTGGAAGGTGTCCCCAGTATTGATGTCAGATATGTCCGTCTTAGAAACGTAGGAGCCATCTAGGAATACGTTCACTGTTCCGGGCAACAAATGATAATCACTGGTATTCTTCACTGCGCACTGTTCAAGGCGGTTAGTGATGTCGCTTCGCAGTAAAGCAAGTTACGCACTTGGAGGTACGCGACGGTGGACTTTCGCGGGGTAGTAACATGCGTCACAGTGGCTTCCAGTGGAAGATTGGCCACAAGCACTTTATGCGACTGCCCATCTGTCGGGATGGTCGTCTTACCTTCGACGGTGTAAGTAACTGACAGGGGGCTCTTGCTAACAGTGCCTCTCGGCGCGAAAAGGCTCTGTTGCATCATCTGATTCTGCTGGGCTGGGCCACCACCAAGTTGTGCGTATCGTGACCCAATGGCACCGAATAATTGACCTTGCGACAGGTGTTTCGGAACGGGCTCGATAGAGAGCCTCTGGGATGTCGGAATTCCAGCGTTGAGGACATCAGTGGCAGAGGTGCTGAGGATAAGATCGGTGTTGTTCCAGATTTCACCAGTTGACTGACTCAGGGCGACACGGTACTGGAGCGAGACCGAGGGAGAAGGCTTCCCATCCTCCGACCCAGCGTGTAGATCGTAAACGGGGTACCATTGGGCATTAGAAACCCCTGTTCGCCGAATTACTTCAGACAACGAAGAGCGACGTGGAGAAAATGTATGGCTCACGGTACGAGACGTGCAACTCGACGGGTCCATCCTCTTCAGCCACGATGGTCACAGAGGCTTTGGACTGGGCGGTACCCTGCTTTTCTTGCTGTGTGCGCTCAATCCATCGAGATAACACCTCAATCTTGGCCGCAAGGTCCTTAATCGCCCGTTTATTTTCGATCGTCTTCTGCACGAGCTGCGAGGCAAACGTGGTAGCATCGTCCGGGGTCACGTTTTTTTTGTCGGCCAGGCTCTTGCCATAGTTGCCGAGCAGTTCTATCTGTTGGGCCCTGGCGTCTGTCTCCGTCCTCAAGGCAGCCAACTCCTTCTGGGCGGCACGGATGGGGTCTGACTCAGGGATGTCAGGGTAGTTATCGTAGTTGCAGACGAGGACCAAAAGCCTTGCGTTTCCTAAGCCGGTAACGCGCAACGACTCTGCATCGGTCGTGGAGGACAACCCGGTGATCTCGAGGAGGTTATTCCCAGCCTGCGTAGCAACGGGGAATGATCAGATCTGCGGGCTGGAAAGGACTCGGAGATGGTGGCACCCGAGGGCGCCTTACCTTGAGATTCGCTTTGAGGATCCGGATGATCTGAGCGCCAGATGGCCTGAAGACGGTGACGGACTTGATTGGCAAGTCTTCGGCCTTGAAGCTCAACTGGTTAGTGGTGGGAGAGGTTACCATGGTGGTAGGAGGTTGAAGACGTTAGTAGGAAAGGTTATCATCGGACTGCGGTGCGCCCATGTATCGCCATCGGTTCCAGCCGAGTTGACTCGCCACTGCACTAGCCTCCGGTGGTCTGGTTGAGGAGACGAACGAACTATCGAAAACCGCCTCGGCCACGGAGTGCGAAGACGGAAGATGACCGGGGCAGTCGTTGTGATTGCTTTGATCCATCAACTGAGCTGCACCCTCTGCGGGCTTCATCCCCGCAGAAAGCTGATAGCCGGGAAATAATCTACTGCACTGATGATTTGCGAGGAGAATGTTAAATAATCTGGACCAGTCCCTTTCCTACCCCGGTCTGCTCTCGAGTGAACGACCTTCACCTCCAAAATGGCTCCCAGAAAGAACGGACAGAGCCAGAGATCACAGCCAGCGCCTATCGTTGATGCGATCGAAATTCCCGAGGCAGACGCCCCCCTTAGCCCAAACAATGCCGCCGGATTGTAAGCTGCGGTCCTTCATTCCGCTTCACGCCCATCCGTGCCTAATCTCTTGACCAGAACACCGCGGCCGTTGCGCGTCGGGTAAGCCAACCCACGAAGCTACGTTGGTACTCAACTCACAACTCCCCAGTGGACATGGGAAGGGGCCATCGCTTAACTCCGAACGTGTCCCACTTGTCTTGGGAAAGAGTTCTCCATTCGAGGAAACGGCACCATGGGCACATTTCTCACCATTCACCAATCCACCCACACATCTGCCTACCCCGCACTTCAGGGTGACTGACCGATACCTGCAGGCGCAGAAACGGAGGATTGCAACCAAACGGTAGGCAGTCTGTCTGGTATCATATCAACTCGCTGACCGAACACCCTTTCAGCGCATTGGTACTGGTTCTCTGCATACTGATTGTTTTCGGTGGTTATGCCTTCTGGTTTCCACGTCAGATCCATGGTCCCTTGGGCAGTGGTCCGCTGCCACCGATCGTCAGGCTCGATCGTGCAACCGTGGCTGGTAAGTGTCGCGGACAGACGGAAACATTCCAAGGGATTCCATACGCTCGACCACCGTAGGTTCCCATTGTCCAAGTTTCCCACGAAATCTCATGGCACGCACAGCGTTGGGAAATTGCGGTTCCGCAAACCAGAACCCTTTCCTCCATACACTGGCAAGATTATTGCTACTCAATCCGGTTCCTCATGTCCCCAAATGCCACCGAAGCTCGTGCCACCTGAGGGTCTATCGGAAGGGGCCCTTGGATACACCAAGATGATCAGGGCTGCGTACCCCGACTCGGAAGATTGTAAACGCCCCCTGCAGTTTGATCCCTGAAACTCTGCTTGATCTTCTCACCTTTTAGGTTTGAATCTGGATATTGTGCGACCAGCGGGCACAACCCCAGATTCCAAATTCCCCGTGGTTGTGGTTCGTCAGGTTTTCCATTGCACTGCTTAAGGATTGCACTAATGCGTATTACTCCACTACCAGTGGTTCTTCGGAGGTTGGTCTATTCCCGCTAGGTGTATCACCTTGAATCAAAAGAGTTCAATATACTCCAGGTGGCCTTCAATTCGGCGGTGTCTCAAGAAACAACGGTATCCCTGTGGTCGCTCGATCAGTCGAGATGGAAACGCCAATTATCTTTGTGGCTATGAACTACAGGTGTGTGTGGATGGAATCTCGTTCCTTTAATTGATTTTGATTATATTTCACTCCAGGCTCAACGGTATGTCGATCGTACAACCCAGGCAATCGCCCTTACTAATTCTCCCTCAGCGTTTGGATTCCTCGCAGGAAAGGAGGTGAAAGCGGCTGGTGTGAGCAACTTGGGACTCCGAGACCGTACGCCGGGTTTTTACTTTAGTTCTCTGGTTCACTGACTTCTGGCGCAACCAGAGAGAGAAGCCTTACGATGGGTGCAAAAGCACATCGCCGCGTTTGGAGGTGATCCTACCAAGGTCACACTGTTCGTCAATTTTCTTTCTATCATATCTTTTGATTCGCACGGCGCTTCGCTCACGATCATCATCAAATGCAGATGGGGACAGAGCGCTGGTGGTCTCAGTATTGGCAGCCAAATTGTCACCAATCAAGGTGACAGCGAGGGACTGTTCCATGGCGCGGTCATGCAATCCGGCTCGCCCCAAACAACCATGGATATCTCGAGTGGTCAGCGACACTATGACATACTCGTGAGCGGTATGGGGTGTGCTGGGGCTGATGACACATTGGACTGTTTGAGAGATGTGCCATACGAGAAATTGAAGCAGGGCGTAGAAGATTTGAGTCCTGGAATTTTTACTTATAAGGTCGGCGACTGTCGGCCGCCTGATGTCATGTCAACTGATGGGTGTACGGTAGGGCTTGTCGTTGACATGGACGATCACTGTCGATGATGATTTCCTGTCGGACACCCCGATAATGTTGGTTCAGGCAGGGAGCGTAGCCCAAGTTCCAGTCCTCATCGGTACGAGGTCTTGGGAAAGGAGAACCCACACGCTACTCACTTTTAATCTCTGTAGGTAACGTGGATGACGAAGGTACACTATTCGCTTTGGGTGTTGCCAACATCACGTGCGAAAGTTTATCCACGTCCCAATGCTCAATTCAACTGAATTCTCCATCAGGACGGGCACGCAAGCCAGAGAATACGTTCACAAGAAATACATGAGAGGCGTACCAGACGCAGAAGTGGACAGGGTCATGAGGTTCTATCCCGACGGTGAGGAAAGCGTTCCTTATCTCGTACTTGGTTCACCGCTGACTTTGTTTCGCTCTTCAGATCCAACGCAAGGCTCTCCATTCAACACCGGGAAACGAAACCAACTCTCGCCACAGTTCAAGCGTATGGCTGCGTTAATTGGTGACATGGCGTTCATCGCTCCCCGCCGGTACTTTGCGCAATCTCGATCGGAATCGCAGCCTGTCTATGTATTCGGTGTGTTCTATTTCCCCCCTTCGTCTCCAAGCCCACATTCCTCATCCTTCGAGACAGCGAGCGAGAAGTTCAAACACCTCGAACACCTTGGCGCCGCCCACAGTAGCGACCTCGTTGATCCGTTCAGCGGCGGAGCGACAGCAGACTACTTCATCCAGTTCATCACCCACCTGGACCCGAACGGCCACTCTGCGTCCCCTCGTTCGATTTTGCCTTGGCCGAGGTACTCTAATGAACTGCCATCTGCGATGAGGTTCTTCCACGATGATATACCGGTGTCGATAGGTCGGGATGACTATCGGCAGGATGCTTTGAACAATTGGAACAGGTTGACGTTGGGAAGGAGGTTCGTTCCTCACTAACAGGTGACTAGTGACCCTCAACAGACCCCGACGGACCCCCTATCAGTAGGAGACCTCCAGATACCGTCCTCTCATTTTTCAAATTATACGTAATGATATACGGACACTCACGAAAGCATTATTGTATCCAGACCAACCTGATCCCCCCAACTTGATCCCTGCCCCGCATACCTGCTTCTCGACCAAAAATAGCTTTTCTCTTTTGCGCAAAGTACTGTAGCACGTTGCAATTGACGTTAGGAAACAAGAATCGTGGCTGATTGAGTGGATGGCTTTTGGTGGGCGAGGGGGGGGGGATATACCGAAGGAAGATTAGCCCTTCGGCAGGGCTGGATCGATGAATAATCTGATACCCTGTTTGAAATTCCCGGTGGCGCCGCTTCCTGGCTCAGTGTGATCCCAGGTTCGTTCCTCCGGTTTGGTTCCGAGAGCTTCCAAGAGCTCGACAGATTTTATCGGGATGAACGGTTGGAGAAGAATACCACAAATTCGGAGCGTCTCGACAGAGATCACATGAAGCTGAGCACGGTGTGAGGTGTCGGTGGATGGAAGCCAGGGTTGCGTCTCGGAGTAGATCTTGTTAGCCTGTGAATGGAGGAACCACGAGTAATCAGCTACGGAATCGCGAAGGAGTGATATATCCCGAACATACCAGCACCAAGACATCGACTATCTCTTGGATAGCGTCAGCCACAACAAGATTTTGCATATGCCCCTGCACTCTCTGCCGGAGTCCACCGAGTTGTGTGAGGATTTCCGAGCCCTGGACTTGCTTTCCGTCTTTAATGGCCTCCTGAAGCTCGGCGATAGTCGGTATTGGTGATGAACGAAGAAGCTTCTCGATCTTCTTGGCTGTGATCCTGGAATAAAAGTTTCCAACGTGGGACATCAACTCCGCGCTATGCCTGACGAATTGGGTTCTTGACCAGTCTACCGTTGCAGCAGGAGGGGTGAGAGGGGCGGAGAGATATCGTTAACGTAGTGTCACTATGAATAATAGGACGAGACGTACCAACATCATGCTTGAAACGACCACCAACCCTGGCGAGGAAGTACCTGGCGGCATCAGCCCCGTAGTTTTCCATCGTCCCAAACGGGTTCACAACATTTCCGACAGATTTGGACATCTTTTTCTTTCCTACGGTCCAGTGGGAATGTACGAGAAGTCGTTTAGGAAGTGGGAGACCAAGAGCCATAAGCATTGCGGGAAAGTATAAAGCGTGGAACCTACCAGCCTGGTCAACAGACCGGGGCAGAAACGAACATGATCCAGAGAGCTCACCGAACGATGTCTTTTCCCATCACTTGCAGATCAGGTGGCCACGCCGCGGTAGTTCCGTTTGCCGTAGTGGGGGAGGGGTACCCGATGGCGGACAGATAGTTTATCAATGCCTCAAACCAGACGTACATGGTATGATCAGGATCACCAGGTACGGGAATACCCCAAGAAAGTCTATTCTTGGGACGAGAAATAGACAAATCTTGCTGCATATAGCTGTCAAAGGAGTCCACAACTTCCTGATACCGAACCGGAGGGTATATAAAGTCTGGGTTGCTCTTGATGTGGCCGAGGAGCTGGTCACGGAATGATGTCAAGTTGAACATGTAGTTTTCTTCATGAGTCCATTCGACTGGGGAGCCGGTCTCGACAGAGACATAACGAGTTTGGAGCTCGTTACTTGCCGGAGCGATCTCTGCCACCTGGGAGTCGGTATAGAAACACTCGTCTGTGACGGAGTACCACCCAGAGTGCTTCCCTTTGTGTATATGACCCTTCTCCTTGAGGAGGTTCTTTCGAGTCCGTGAGCAACAGGAAGAATAATGAGTCGTTGTCGCGCACCCAAATATGTTGAGCAGCACGATGGTGAACTTTTTCCGTTGTCCTGATAAATCGGGTGGCGGAAACGTTCGCTTCCATCGTCAATCTCTACCCGCCCAGTTATGAGTTGAGTAGAAGGGAGTCTACAACGTAGGGGAGACGTACCCGGAATTCTGCACTTAAACCATCGCAAAACACCTGGGGTTCGAGGGAAGCACCGTGGGCGGCCCTTTGAATCTTCAACCCATGCTCATCCGTTCCCGTGACGAACTGAACTGGCCGGTTCGCGTTTGCCAGCCGGTTATACCGCGCAAAAATGTCCGCAGTCACGAGGGTATACAGATGCCCAATGTGTGGTGCTACGCGTACGCTGATTCTCAGTCGTGGGTGGAAGAAGGGAATGGGAAGAAGTCACACTTGAGTTTGGATAGAAAATCGGGGTTGTGATGTAGTACGGCTTCGCGTCAGTTGAAACGGATGATGATAGACGGCGGTTCACGCGACTACCAGAGCGAAACGCGTCAAGGAACAGTCGCCGTCGACAGAACATGCGGGTGGTGGTAAATGGTTACTGTCGGAATTCGGAAATGCGAGATCGGCGGTTGTGGCGGACACTCAGGCACTCAGCAATTTCGCGCACGCCGCTGTAGCAGTACGATAGACGATATACCCCGCAATGAAACAACGACACAGGCGGCTCAAAACTACTGATCATACGGAATGGCCGTCGTCTCACCGACCGCGAGGACATGGCCAACTCCGGAGGAACCCGGGCCGGACCTCCGGCAGCGGGATTGCCGGGATCGATCCACCCAAATCCTTCGATCCCGTTCACGATGGCACCCAACAAGAAACGAAATCAACCCTCTCCGCCCTCTCCTCCCTCCACAGCTGCCCCCGTACCGGAAGAGGTGGCGGCAGACGCTCCTCAACCGATCCCGTCAGTCGACGTCTTTTACTGCAAGGGTCAGTGAAAACCCAGCCAAGGTGTAGAACTGAATCCGCTGAACATCGTCAGTATGCACCTTCCCGCTCGAGTACTGCGAGTTCGGTCCTCGGTTCTCCAAGTGCAAGGAGTGGTTGAGGGACGAGCGGTCCGACCTCTACGACCGATACTACTCCGAAGGTGATATATTCACATGGTTTGGACCCTGACCGTCGAGATCTGATGTAGATCGACCAGAGGCGTTGCAGGCCAAGATCGGTACGCTGAGTCTGGAGGGCCAGGCGTTGTTGGAGAAGGACACGGCGAAGAAGGAGGCGAAAGCTGAAGCCAAGGCTCTTGCAGATGCGAAGAAGAAAGAGGTCCGCCGTATTCCCTTCGTGTGTCCCCATACGTCCTAAACTATTTACAGGAGTCGACGGTCACGATCAAACGGATACAGCGGAACAAGAACAAGTACGTGACATCAATACATGGGTTGGAAGCTTTTGGTGTGTGATTAAGACCCGCTTAGAAGCGACGGCGAATGACTGACTGGGTCGTTACAGGGGTGGACCTGAAAAAAGCTGCAAAGCTGTTCGCCACCAAGTTCGCGTGCGGATCTTCGGTGACGAAGAATCCGCAGGGATTCGACGAGATCGTCGTCCAAGGCGATGTCAGCGGTGACATCGTCGAGATGATTGAGGACCAAGTTGGCCTCTTGAAGGGGGTTCCTGCTGACAACGTTGTGGAGGTGGAAGAGAAGAAAAAGAAAGGAGACAGTTAAGTGCCGGGGTGTGTTTGGAGTTTAGGATATCTGCGCGTACAGGTGATGTGTATGTTGTCTTTACCTTGACTTACAGCTGTGCGATCGCGACCGGCAACGCCAGTTGACGAATAGAGGCCGTCTACGTTGATCAGGGTCCATTGATGCCAGCATGCCTCTTCTTATTTCTGTTACAACGCAGTCACGATTGCCGCGACAGTGACCAGTTGCCCGGTGACTGGAAGCAACCAACGAGAGGAATGCAGAACTTCGCCCACCCCGCCCCCCGGGCCGCTGCGGGTGTGCGAACGTGGTGTGTGGATGTCGCGTGTCGTACAGACCCGAACCGCATGGCACAAACATCTTGAGTCGTTACTCTCACCATCTCTTTCTCGAGACAACGGCCTCACGAGCCCCACGAGTGTCATACCTCCGCCGTTGATCACCCTTTGTATCATGCGCGGCTTCGGTTCATTGCCGTTCGTTCCTGTCGATGAACCTGTGGACATGTCCAGTAACCGACCTGACAGAACGCTCCCGGAATGGCCACCCTCCACCAGCAGTCCGGGTCCAAACGTCCGTCGGGACCACGACGTACTGCCGGTGCCGCACCCATTTCCACACAAGGAACATAGGTCGGAATGCGACCGACGGATCGAGGAGCTGAAGCACAGCTACGAGCAACTTTTGAGGGAGAAAGATGTACGGATCGGAGAGCTGAGGAAGGAGAAAGACACACAGATTGAGGAGCTCAAGAGGGAAAGGGATGCACGGCTCGAGGAGCTCATGAAGGAGAAGGATTCCAGGATCGAGGATATCAAAGCAGAGAAAGAGGCGCGGATTGAGGAGGTGAAGAGGGAGAAGGACGAACGAATCGAAGATTTGAAGAGGGAGAAGGACGCTCGCATTGAGGAGGTGAAGAGGGATCGAGAGACTGCCATCAAGAACATGGAGGAGCAGTTGGAAAGGGCTCGTCGAGATGTGTTGCAGCTGAGGGAGGAAAACAACAGGCTGAAGGATGAAATAACGAGGCTCAAGGTTGAGCTTGGACGAGGCGGAGCCTGATTCACCCAGTTCCTGACCAGCATGTAAATTATCTCCATGTCCATTAGACCGCACAAGGAGACAAGAGCCAGAGCCGGAACAGTTCCAAGGTACTCCGCCCAGCAGGGTGTACAGCTCAGTCACAGCGGGACCCACAAACAAGCTTGGGATCCAATAATTTGCACTAGACGCCAACACGGGCTTGTCGTAAACGAGATCTCCGCACTTCACGATGAACAATGGGTTCGTTTACCCTTGCCTAAGAGTAACCCGAGATGCTGATCAGTGCCACGGCGCTCAGAAATTATCCATCCCAGGGGGTCAGGTCTGTTCTGAGACCACCGCTATCCTCTACTTCCTACGGGTCTTTCGGCATCCCTCGTCCGCCCGGCCTCAGTCCTCCTCCCCCGTACTCACATACAGCGTACCCCACCCAATCTGGCAGCGGGTCCCCGCCGTTATCGATATCCCCCGCCTCTTCCATCCCAACCAACAAAGGGACAATCAACAGATCCGCCATCACCCTCCTCATCGTCGTAGCCCAAGCTGCGGCCTTCATCTTCTTCTACGACCTCCCCTCAAAAATCGATCAATACAACAGAACGATGGCTCGTATGCGTGAGGAGCGAGGTATGATGAGGGAAGAGGCTCAGCATCTGCAGACTGAGCGCATCGCCCTCCAGAGCGAGGCTAACCGGCTAGGGGGGGAGAGACTCGCATTCGAATCTGCCACTCGAAAGATGGAAAAGGAGAAGGATGCCCTTGAGTCTGCGATCCGTCGTTCAGAACTGGAGAGATCTAGGTTTGAGCGGGAAAAGGGAGAGCTGAGAAGAGAGAGAGAGAGATGGGAGAAGGCTCGGGAGGATCGTGTTCCCCAAGGTGCATTTTGGGAGGTTGTCCAGCCAGCGTTGGACTGTCGTGCTTATGGGAAACGCGAGTATTGGGGGATACTGCAAAACGTTCCCAATGATTGGACCGACGTGGAAGCGTGCACGAACATGCCGGTCGAGATCGAGGGTGTTACTCTCAGGCGACCTTATCGGTGCGCGCACGTCGCGGGTTCTCCTTACATCCGTGGATATTGGATGGTGGATTGGGGTCAACCCGATTGTAAACCATGGCATCGAGATTTCAACGACAAGGTGAGAGGCAAAGTGATGTTCAGCACCCTCGAATCGCACTCATCGTGATTTGGTAGGGTTGCACGAACCCAGGATCCGGGATACGGCGTATCGAAGCTCAAGTCGTCGGTATACTCAACAAGAAAGAACAAGACTGGCGCCTCCTGTGTGGAAGCACACCCATGACCTGGAATCACGTCACGTACGATAGACCGACTCACTGTGATGAACGGGTGAGCTATGCCTGGCATAGGTTTTAGTTCGCTGTGGCACACTCACACCTGCCCGCTTTCTAGCGATATGGGAGAAAAGTCGCAATGTGGGACATTCCAGACGGAAGTTGTTGAGCGTCTGTCGCCGGTCTCTGCGATGACCAACACCGCCAACTGTCAGGGAGGGGATGCGACTGCGTCGATTCGGAGTCCGAATCAGTGGGGAAGCTTGTATCAGGTCGGGTACGGTGGTGCAGCGTAGACGCGTCACTTGTATGAATAATCACGTATTTTGGTTACCTGGGCCTTTTGGAATAAAGGGCGATTTTCAGATGTAGAATCCTCCTGACATTCATCGAGGGAGCCAAACAGGAATCAACACCCATTTCCTTCCTGTATTTGATATCTCCCCCCTGAGACGGGGGGCACAAGGCTATCCAGATATACAATACATTCGATTCTGTTTGCGGAGCCATCCTGTCGATGAATCCCCAATGTGTAGGAACGGCGGTATCCAGTAAGCAAGCAAACCAGTGGAATAATCCTAAATGCAGATCGGAGTCCCTGGATTCCTGTGCCAGGCGCGTCGCACGCAAAGTACTTTGATTGTTTTGTATTCCTGGCCCTCGGTGTCGACTCTCGTTCCACGAGATAAAGTGACAAGTCTCGGATAACGAGAGAGCTTTGCATTGCAACGGTGATCGTTCATGATTTCTAAACTGGATTAACGACAGAGGCGTTGATCGGATATGATTTGGCAGCTAGGTGGAGAGAGTGTCGTGGTACCCAAAGATGCCCAAATCTCTGAATGCTGGGAGGGGTGCGAGGTGAGCACCCTCAGCTGTTTTTGATATGTCCACTTTCACGAAGTCGTCAGCCACCTGCCTGAGAGGCTCCGAGAACAAAATAACATGCATTTAATCAAGAGCACCCAAAAGGACGTTGCAGGGTTGTCGATAGGCTGGCTCGACGCGGGAAGTTCATGATCGCATGTAAGTGAGACGACAGAACTTGAATGGACGAAACCAAACCCGCCGGCACCCTCTGCGAACAAGCTCAAGCACCCGGGCTGTAGCCCAGAGAACGGACTTTGAGCGTGCCTCTGTCGTAACCGTGGTCGACGATGTCGTTAATGGACTTCTGCGGTGATCCGGGCACAATGGTTGTCGCTGTTCAAGAGGCTTTCTTCATCCCGATCACGTCTTACAATAAAGATGTCTTCCAGCGACGCCTCGCTGCCTCCGACGCTGCAATCTACTCTACACCCATTTACAGCCACGGATGCACTCCCATCGGAACCCACTCACCCGTTCTCTAACACGGAAAAACCGTGGTCGACGCTGAACGACATCTTTGCTGCGACGTCCCGCATATCCGAATCTCTCAATGCATATCTCTCCTTCCCTCTCGAAAACACGAAGCTGACGTCTCTGCTGCGTCAACACACCACAGCATCGCACTCTCTCAACCTTGTTCGCACATTCGCATTGATTTTTCTCAGCGCGCATTCTCTCACCGTCGTCAGGCAGAACAAAATGCTCGTGAGACCGTCCAGGCTTTGCGGACGGAGATCGGAGTCAGGTACAGCGCAGACGTGCCGATGGATCAGATGGACGTTGTAGACTGGTGCGTCTCGCAGCTAGAAGAGTGCGGAAAGAAGGCGGGGATGGAAGCGTTCAAGGAGGCGGAGACCAACGGCAAGATCACGCTCATCCTTGGAGGCAAGGTTCTTGTCGTCGATATCGAGCTCTCCGTGGACCGCAGCGACGAAGACCGCCCTAAACTGTCTGTCATTGCTCTTAAGACCTCATACGCCTCGCCTGTTAGCGGGGCGACGACGGAGGGCTCCGTTTCGATGAACGGGTTCCTGATGGATTACATCCGGGAGTTCATCGTGGAGGCGCACAAGCCACTGGGGGAGCAGGACACGAAGAAGGCTGGGAAATTGGCCAGGGGGTTTCTGGCACACATGCAGTACCTGATGAAGCTAGACGGGATGGCGACTCAGGAGGGAGACGGTGGTCTGCGATGGTTCAACAACATCGACACGCTTGCGCTAACTGCCGAGGGCAGGGCGAAGGCTGAAGCTCGGAACATTGCCAAGTAGGGTCAACACGATGTCGCCTTCTATTTGACTGACGGTGTTGCAGGGTACTTTCCGTCCCGAGGGCACCTCTGGACATCTATCTGCTCAAATCGCAGCCTCTTCCCCTCCCATATCTGTCGTCTCCATCCCTTCACTTTCTCGTATTCCTCTCCCCACTGGCATACCTCGCCCTCTTGCGCAAGTCGACCACCCAACAAGCCCCCGCTCCGTCACATCTCCCCAACTTCGACGTCCCGATAGAGGTTCTCCGCAAAGGAATACGCTCTCGCCCTCCTCCTCGTGGCGTAACCTCCGTGATGCTAAGGGTTCAAGACGTGTCAAAACCGCGGAGCGACATGGACGACACGATGATGTCGGACTTTATGGGGCCGCTTGACATGGACATGGAGTTTGAGCACGACTACCCCCAAGTGCCTACCACAACCGCCCTTTCTGCGCCGACAAAACCGGTGTGGGTGTTGGATTTCACGAACAATGGGAGCTCGAACGGGATCGCGATGAGCCAATCTCGGGTGAGGGAGATCGAGACGATAATCCATCCGTTCGGCCACGGGGGAGTGAGCTCCCATCTGGGGATCATCGGACCCACGGCGTTTGCGAGTCCGAGCTGGGTTGATCTTGCGGTGAGTTAGTTTTTCGTTCACTATTCGACGGGAAGGACGTTGAAGCGTTGCCCAGTTGAACCCGGACAGTCCAGTGACCCCCGAACGCTATACGTCGGTCTGCGTGAGCAATATATGTATGAACCATTCCCGAATCACGCTGAACCAACCCCACCAGGTTTCTCCCTCATCGGCCCATCCGCGGCTGAACTTGCGGCTGACTTCACCTGCCGAACCCGGGTTCTTCCTGCAACGAGTCCAGGTCAAAAGCATCAAAGAGACTTGGAGGGTGTTGGAGGTACGGAGCTTGACTTGCACATTGAACGTCTTTCCTTAGTATGTCAACACAGATCGTGAAGAGGCAATGTTGGCTGAACGAGATTCTCCGTGGCCATGCATGGACGCCAGAAAGCTCCGACTCGTCCTCATCGAAGGAGCCAGTGGTGCCTAGCGGCAAGGGCCAGACCAGCGAGGCGGACCTCCAGGCAGTTCTCACAGGTCTGTCCCCTGCCCGGTTCGTACATTGTGGCTTGTGTCCGTACTGATTGCAACCATAGGTTCTTACCAGCCAACACAAATCCCCGTCAACGTTTACTTCCCACCTGAAAGCGCCTCGAACACAGAATCTCTGTTTGAGCCTGCAGTGGCCAACTCGCCGTGCATAAAGATGACTATCCCTGAACGGCCTCCTATATCTGGCCTGGTCGAGATTTCGGCAAGGATGGATTTGACGAAACCGAAAGGGGTTTCCGTCGATGTCAGCGGCGCACTGTCTGCTGACCTGAACACCGATGTTTTGGAAGAGGTTTGCCGGCGTGGAGGGACTCTAAGCCTGCCAGGGAGGGTTTGGAACGGAACTCGGTTGTCTTAGTGCTCTCGTTTCGGCTCGAAACTTAGTGTACAAAAATGTGCCTAGAGATGGTCATTCCAATCACCATCGTCACCAGTCTTAACCTCGCCTCCAGTTTCCCTGAACTCATATAACAACCCATCCCAGACCTGCTCGCATTCCGACCGCCGTCCTGGTATCACCGGCACACCTCCTTAACCTTAACGTGCCCAACCATCCCCCACTGCCAGGCGCGGCACGTCTGGTGTAATGTTCGCCTCGTAGTGGCACTCGCGCCTATCGGGTGTCAAATGCGGGGGTCTCGGACTCGGGAGGTACATTCGAGATAGACGTGTCTTTCACTGGGATGTCCACGCGCACTCGTTACCTGCCTTGCGGAAAAACCGTACGTGTCCCCGGGAGGAGTGTGGTGGCCGCAGCGTTCCGGCGATGGCCGAGGGGGGCGGCGGTGAGTCAGGCCGACAGTCCGCGAGGTTTAAAACTCCGCCCGCCCGACGGAGCAAGACAGCGTCCAGCTAGCAAACTTCGACCACCTCCAACCTCCAACGAGCTCATTGTCTTCGACTTAACCCCTTCCCCCTTTTCTTTCTATTTCCCGCCAACGTTTCACTCCAACCATGGGTCTCTCCGTTTCCAGGCTTCTTTCCGGCCTCTTTGGCAAGAAGGAGATGCGTACGTGGTTGTATTTGGGTATCATATGGTCACTCTGGACTCACCTGCGCCCATTTTCTGCAGGCATTTTGATGGTATGCAGTTATCGATAGATCGCCCTGGACCGCTTGGGTGTCTAAATTCAACGAAACTCGTGTTGCAGGTCGGTCTTGACGCTGCTGGTAAGACGACCATCCTGTACAAGCTCAAGCTCGGTGAAATCGTTACCACCATCCCCACCATCGGTCAGTACCGTCCGAGTTTTATGCATGAAAAGGACTCTCAATTCAGTGGTCACGCCAGGCTTCAATGTCGAAACGGTCGAGTACAAGAACATCTCCTTCACCGTGTGGGATGTCGGAGGACAGGACAAGATCCGCCCACTCTGGAGACACTGTCAGTCAAACCGCGCGACTCCCCACGCACTACACTCTAATGTCCAGCTCGACGATCGCAGATTTCCAAAACACCCAGGGTATCATCTTCGTCGTCGACTCGAACGATCGGGAACGTATTTCGGAGGCTCGTGAGGAGTTGCAACGGATGTTGAACGAAGATGAGCTCCGGGATGCCCTGCTCCTTGTCTTTGCCAATAAGCAGGATCTTCCCAATGCCATGAACGCTGCAGAGATCACCGATAAGCTTGGATTGCACGGGCTCAGGCAACGGACGTGGTTCATCCAGGTGCGCATTTCTCAGCCTCTTTCCAGAACAGATAAACCGACAGCGCTTCCCTAACCACATCTCAATAGGCTGCCTGTGCCACCAGTGGGGACGGTCTCTATGAAGGTCTTGAGTGGTTGAGCGTTAACATCAAGCGACGAGTGTAATGAGTTTTTGGGTGATGGATCCATCATCACGAATCAAAGTCCTAGATGTTTCGCGGTTCTTTGCCCTCTCACTTCACGACGCCAACGTACACAAAACCCCTCCGTTTTTTTTGTTCTACACTATACTTGTGAATTCCCTCCTCACTGACGGATGTTTCAACCTATCTATGCCATCTGGTATGCATGATCTTGGTACAGCGTCCTGAACTACAACACCCATCATTGAAGCCGGTGTATTTGCGTTTACGTATGACTCGCAATCAACTAGGGGGTGGGAGGTATTTGTGGGAGAAGCCTGAGGTTCTTTTTGATACACGTTGCACCATTTCTGGCTCTCCGACTCCAACTGGGTTCTTCACTGTCGGGCATAGTTTATGGTGCTTGACACAGATGTGGCATTCGTTAGACAAACCTTGAGCTACCCTCGACTTCCCGGTTGCCTTGCCTTCCTATCCTTGGAATCGATCGGCAGGGATTTGAAGTAAACGCACACATCTGTGCTTGGATCTTTTCACCGTCTCATCATTGAACCCCTTGGACTTCCGATCCGACCATGACCGACTTTGCTCATCTGCTCCCGCCGAGTTGGAAGCCGCAGATCACGGCTTGGCTTGCAGAAGACACACCATCTTTCGATTATGGTGGGTATGTTGTCGGAGAGGTCCAGAGGACCGCCTACCTTCTTGGAAAAGGCAATTCTGAGGCGGTCCTCGCCGGCGCACCTTTCTTTACGGAAGTATTCAACCAGCTTGGCTGCAAGTACGTATTCCCGCCGCTCTTGATGTTCGCACTCGATGCAATCACGTATTAACGCGCAACGGGTAGGGTGGAATGGCACACAAAAGAAGGGGAGACGTTCCAACCCATCAAGCACGTCGCAACTGTCCAGGGGAAAGCCCGACACCTCCTGCTTGGGGAGAGAGTTGCTCTCAACATGCTTGCCAGGTGTAGCGGCATTGCAACAAAGTGCGATCCCGCACAACTTATGAGACGAGATACGGATTTACCCGAGGCTGGGCAGATCGAGAAGGATCCATGACCTCGCAAGAGGGTACGGATACAAAGGCGTCATCGCTGGAACTCGGAAGACGACACCAGGTGAGCACCTAAGATCCGTATAATCTCACTAGCTAAACCGTTACAGGGTTCAGACTCGTCGAGAAGTATGGTATGTTGGTTGGAGGGATTGACGCCCACCGATACGACCTATCGAGCATGATCATGCTCAAGGATAACCACATCTGGTCCGCTGGTGCGCCACGAAGTCGCCAAACCCAACAGGTAATCACCTACAATCGACTCTCTTAGGATCTATCACGACCGCCATCAAGAACGCCCGTCGGGTGGGTGGTTTCGCACTCCTGTTGGAGGTGGAAGTACAATCCGAGGCAGAAGCCGATGAGGCCATCGATGCCGGCGCCGATATCGTCATGTTGGACAACATGGATGGCAGCCAACTTGCCGACGTCACAAAGAGATTGAAAGAGAAGTGGAGCGGGAAGCGCAAGTTCCTGTTTGAAAGTAGCGGAAACATCACGGAGGTCAATCTACAGGAACGTGCTATCGACGGTAAACCCTCACCCTCCCCCGCCGCTATTTCCCCTACCCTCTCTCATTGTTGACCCATTCCCGTACACAGGAATTGACATTCTTAGCACGAGTGTGGTTCACCAGTCGGTGCAACATGTAGACTTCAGCCTAAAGATACAGAAGCCCAACTGATGCCAGAAATAAATTGATACATTCGTGACTGGACGAGAGTACGTGCTACCTTCTTCGCCCTGTCTACATGCCGTGCGTGGCATGAGACACGAAAAAGCCCGGATAGCGTCGTTCCCCTCCTCGGGGCGTCAGGACAAGTGCTTACTACCTAGGCTCGGCTCGCGGATGGAGGGCGCAGTTCCGCCTGGAACGCGGGGGTTCCCAACACGCTGGCGACACCACTATTGATTAGCATGGCATCGGCCAGCGAGGGGTGAGCTCAGGCCACGATCGTGGAGAACTTTGAGGACATCGTTGGCCGATCCAGATATCCGCAGGTGCGGGGTTACAAGAAAGGTACCATATCGTGGGCTAGTAGGGAGAGAGGAGGGCCAGGGGTCTGGTCGCACAGGGGCCGGAGAAACTGGGGCCAACGGTTAAGGCGAGGGGGTCGAAGGGAGCTAATTCGCACGGGAACGGCGCACAAAAATGTATCTCGCCACAGCTCGCCCAAGCGAGCAATCCTCATTAGGGTCCGAGTCAGTACAATTGGCGTGGTTATGGGCAGGGTTTATCCCCGGGGCGCCCCTGGAGGGCGAGAAGGCGACCAGCACCTGTAGACAAGCCATGCGGAAGACGGGCTGTTGTACACCAAAAACTGAGACAACCGGACAACCCCCAGGCTTACATTGAAGGGCCATTTGATTATGGGGATCCCACACCAGAGGGTTGCCTCGTTCCTCGGTGACGAAATACTGCTCAATTCCGGATATGCAAATTTCCAGGTGGAAACCTCCTCAAAAAACACAACGAAGGAAAAAAAAACGGTTAGCGTAAAGGCGGTACGTGGGTTTGGTTGACGACATGAAGGAAATGTGTATAGTGACTAAGGTAGAGGGGTAAAGGGTAAAGCTTTAAAGGGGACGAAAGGGAAGGGTAACGACCGGCCCCACGGAGAGGGAACAGGAGCGGAGCCGGTTTACTCTTCTTCCGGAGCAACTTCCTCCTCGTACTCGACCTCCTCCTCAGCACTGGACATTTCCAATCAGGAAAAATGAGAGACAGGGAAGAGGAAGAAACTTACGTGGCTTCCTGATACTGCTGGTACTCAGCAATCAGATCCTGCATGTTGGACTCCGCCTCCGTGAACTCCATCTCATCCATACCCTCTTGGGTGTACCAGTGCAAGAAAGCCTTCCTCTTGAACATGGAAGTGAACTGGTCACTGACACGCTTGAAGAGTTCCTGAATAGCGGTCGAGTTACCGAGGAAGGTGACGGCCATCTTCATTCCTCGGGGAGCAATGTCACACTGGGCAGTGAGAACGTTGTTGGGAATCCACTCGACAAAGTAGGCATTATTCTTCATCTGAACGTTTTGCATCTGTTCCTCGACCTCCTTCATGGAAACCTTACCACGGAAGACGGCAGCGACCTACAAGCGCAGTGAGCATTCAAGTCTGATGACGGATAGATGTGCCTACGGTAAGGTAACGACCGTGCCTGGGGTCAGAGGCGGCCATCATGTTCTTGGCGTCGAACATTTGTTGGGTAAGTTCCGGAACGGAGACGGCACGGTACTGTTGGCTTCCGCGAGCGGTCAATGGGGCGTAGCCAGTCATGAAGAAGTGGAGACGTGGGAAGGGAACCATGTTGACGGCCAACTTCCTCAAGTCGGAGTTGAGCTGACCGGGGAAACGCAGACAAGTCGTAATACCAGACATGACGATGGACACGAGGTGGTTGAGGTCACCGTACGTCGGGGTGGTCAGCTTGAGAGTACGGAAGCAGATATCATACAAAGCCTCGTTGTCGATACAGAAAGTCTGGTCCGAGTTCTCGACGAGCTGGTGAACTGAGAGCGTAGCATTATAAGGCTAAGGGTTGACACGTCACACGGGTGCTCTAGGGTTTGAGCGTCGAAAAACAAACCTCAACGACGGTATCGGAGACCTTGGGGGATGGGACGACAGAGTAGGTTGCCATCATCCTATCTGGGTATTCCTCACGGATCTTTGAGATTAACAAGGTTCCCATTCCGGAACCAGTACCACCACCAAGGGAATGGGTGATTTGGAACCCTGAAAACTGGAGTCAATCGCGACTTCTTCCCGATCCTGATAGGTCCCCCACCTTGGAGGCACTCAGTGCCCTCAGCTTCCTTCCTCACAACGTCGAGCACTTGGTCAACGAGCTCGGCACCCTCGGTATAGTCTGCGAGACACGTGTCAGGTGAGTGTTTGACTCGTTAGAAATCACACGGGGCCGAAAACACGCACGTCCTTTGGCCCAGTTGTTACCAGCGCCACTCTGGCCAAAGACAAAGTTGTCCGGTCGGAAGAGGGAACCAAGGGGTCCAGAGCGAAGCGAGTCCATGGTACCAGGCTCGAGGTCGACCAAGATGGCGCGGGGGACATACTTATTAGACGAGACTTCGTTATAATAGACATTAATTCGTTCAAGCTGGAGCTCGTTGGTTCCCTTGTAGACACCATCACGTTCGATGCCATGCTCGTCGGACACGGTCTCCCAGAACTTGGCACCTGTTAAAATGGAAGTAGGGACCGTGAATATGGGAGAAGACGCGGTACAGCAGTCGCGATTGCGTACCGATTTGGTTACCGCACTGTTGAGATGAGGAAGATTAGAATGGAACGGAGGTGCGCTGGCAGTTTGGGAACGGTGTGAAACGTGATTGCTTACCTGGCCAGTTTGAAGATGGACGATTTCCCGCATTCTAGACAGAGAGGGGGGTCAGAGCCTTACATTTGAGAAGTGGTTCGAGAAAAAGAAGGATGGCGACGCGGTGACTGGCCACAGGCGCCGCTCGTCGTTTTAGATTGGGGAAGAGGTGGAAGACGCGTCGGGTGTAAATTTTGGAAAACACACCTTGAAGGTTTTGGGTGAGTAGGGGGCGGAGGGTCGTAAAAGAAGATGAGAGGAGGAAGGAGAAGGCAATGGACGCAACGAACAAGGATTGCACAAGTGGCCAGAAAACTCGTTGTCCGTCGGCTATCCCCGATGAATTTCAATCTCCGCTGATCGCTCTGTGGCGCCAGCCTCCCAGCATGTGCTTAGTACATCACCACGCACTGAACACGAGGGAAGGCCAAACCAGCGGGCGATGAGCAAGTAATTTCGGCACGCGAGGAGGCTGGGAGAAGGCGCACAAGATCATGTACCTTTCAGTGGAGGCATCAAGGAGATAAACTTTGGTCTCGGTTGTCGTGAAACCCTAATGGTTTGACCCGGCATTCAAGGGTATTTTACGCGTTGGCGCACCTTACGAGCGAGTGAGGTGGGTGACGATTCTGCACGACTGAGTTTATTGAAGGTAATTCACTTCTCAGGTGTTATAAACCACACGCGTTGCCCACATCGGGAGGAGCTCAGGTTGGGCTGACGTGCTCTACTCAAGATCGTAGCGGATCGCAAACCATCTCTAGGCAACATAATAATTATAGAATCGGTATCACGGAGGACAACAGGAAGATTATAAAATGAAGTGTCCAATGAGAGTGGGTAGGGTGCCAAACGTAACATAGTGGTAACCCAAGTTTCATCATAAAACGGTTCACGTCAAAGTGAATTAGCCTAAGCGAGCAAAGCACCCACGAGGGCAAGCCCAGCAATGAAACCGCTCTGGACGGTGAGGCCCATAGCGCCGTTGCTTCCACTGCTGCTCCCAGTCCCAGAGGGGGAAGAGGAAGTACCACTGAGGTATATAGGTCAGTCGGAGAGAAGTTCGGATCTGGGACTCAAACTTACGTGGAGGTTCGGGAGGATCCAGAAGAAGTGGAAGAGAAGGGTGTCGTGGTGCCGGTGATGTTGAACTGCTGGGACTGGGCGAGAATGCCAGGTCCAGTAGGGTTTTGCTGGACCAAGTTGATTTGGAACCCAACACCGGTGGGCCAACCGGTGGAAGGACCGTCCACAGTGGTGGTGTTCTCGGAGGTGAGGACTTTCTCCTTCAAAACGACATTGACACTCGGGTTCGATTGCTGTAGAAACCAGGTAGCGGTGCGGGAATAGTGCGGACATTGAGCGAGCGTCGATCTCGGTCAGGCGGAAATGCGACGGTGACGAACCATGTTGTTCAAAACGATTGTGAAGTTGGAGGGGTCGGTACCAACGGCAGTCCAAGAGACCTTCTGAGACCTCTTGCTAGCATCCCATGAGGTACCTTGGGCAGGGTCGGTGATAGTGAGGGCCAGGGCGGTGACGGCAAAACAGAGGGCCGCAGAGAGGGCAGAGAAGGCACGCATTGCTTTGGCTGGGAAGGGGGGATAGGGAGAAGGGAGAATTGAGAAGTGAGAAGTGAGAAGGAAAGGAGCGATGAAGAGAAAGTGAAGGTGAGGTTGGGCTTTTCAATGTTCTGGAAGAGCGATCGACAGCCACAGCCCCCCTTTGTCCGGGTTTGCCGGTCGCTTAAAATTTCGCGGGCAACAAACATAGATCCCCTTAACCCGCGATTCGGCTATATGGGCGGCCTTCTCGCTTGTCTGGAGTGGGCGGAGGTTTCTATCTTTGAGGAGATGGCCTCACAAATGCGGATGCAGCGGCGGCAAGTCCGCTGCCAAAGTGATCCGGGTCGCAACGCAGCCGATCCGACCTTGGTTAGCCTTGGTTCCTGTCCATGATCACCTTCACGCCGCTCTCGGGCTCGGCGCATTCCAAAAACACCTCCCCTCTCGCTTATCTCCTCCAGGTCGACGATGTCCGCATCCTCCTAGACTGTGGCTCACCAGACTGGAGACCCGAGCCCTCCTTTTTGACGGGAGACTACGAGAGATACTGCCAATCCATTAAACAGTGCGTCCCCATCTCCCAGCGCGTCATACATTCGGCCTGATTCGCGCTTCGAATTCAAAGGATCGCGTCAACCATTGACCTCGTCCTCCTTTCGCACGGAGATCTCGCCCATGCCGGTCTGTTCCCGTACGCGTTCTGTCGATGGGGTCTCAGGGCACCATGTTACAGTACCCTTCCCGTCCAAGCTACGGCACGTATTGCTGTCGCAGAGGACGTGGAAGGGCTGAGGGATGAGCAAGAGATGGACGACAGCGACATGGGAGAGGACGCCAACGACCCATCTGCCTCGGAGGTTGAAACGAACCAAACCGCGAACACTGGTGACGAACAGACGGAAGGTGAGGGGGAGTTAAAACCGCCCGCTGGGGAGCAGAAGCGCAAGTTCGTGGCAACGATACACGAAGTGAACGAAGCGTTTGATTCCGTCAATACGTTGAGATACTCTCAGCCAACCCACCTCCAGGGTACGTTCCCACTCCTCCCGACCACAATAGCACACATGACTCAGCGATAACACAGGCAAGTGTCAGGGTCTAACTATCACCCCGTTCAGCGCTGGCCACACTCTCGGCGGCGCCATCTGGAAAATCCGCTCTCCATCCGCTGGAACTATCGTCTATGCTGTGAACCTCAACCACATGAAAGAACGTCATCTAGACGGGACAATTCTCCTCCGGTCCGGTGGAGGCTCCGGTGTTTTCGAACCCCTCCTCAGACCCGATTTGTTGATCATAGACGCTGAGAGAGCCTCGTCCATCAGCAGCCGACGAAAAGATCGGGATG
>Ga0307517_10001370_pt1 | contig 40982 bp, 46 predicted proteins | sample 23_EM_MG_FD_194515 | JGI IMG/M metagenome (GOLD analysis project Ga0307517, IMG submission 194515) | Populus trichocarpa ectomycorrhiza microbial communities from riparian zone in the Pacific Northwest, United States - 23_EM | ecosystem: Host-associated > Plants > Roots > Unclassified | place...
ATGGGTATAGTGGAAGAACCAAAAAAAAACAGGGGTCAGTGGTGCAACGCACCTTTCCTAGTAGAGTATGCTAGGAGACTCGGGCAAAGGCGGCGGATTAATGACGCCAGGAGTATATTTTGGGACCCGTGAAAGCCCCATGGGCCTTTAGAAAAGGACGGAAAAATGAGAGACATGGGGGGTATAGGGGGAGATGGTATTACCAGGTGATACAGGGAGATATGTATGTAATACATGAGGGAGAATATTTTTTGCTGATGTGGGATTCCTAAGTTAGACTGGCCCCCATCCTCCCCCGATCTGAACCCGATCGAGAATGTTTGGTATATCCTGAACGATAACCTAAACAAGCGGCCAGCGAGGCCCCAGGGCAAGGAGGAAATGAAGGAGGCTATTAAGGAGGAATGGCAAAGAATCTCTGAGGTTCATCTTTTGACCTTTATTGATTCGATGCCTGAGCGAATAGAGGCTGTCATTGCGGCATCTGGGGGTCATACTCGTTGGTAAATTTTGGATAGTTTCTATTTTTTGTATATATCTTTTACTATTTTCTTAATTTTTAATATACATTTATAAATTTGTTCTATATGACGTGAAGAAAGTCTTTTTTCATTCAAAAAATCCCCTTTTTTCTTACTATTTACATGGGTGATTTAGTGTGCTTGGCAACGGAAACCCACCCCCCAGGATCCCCCCCGTGTTCGCTCCGCACTTGCGGGGGACTTGTACTCGGGTAGGGTCATAAAGGTCGGAAAAAAAGATCGGCAGGGTCAGGTGGGGTAGTTAGGAGACCGGTTGCTTCAGTGGAAAAAATCTTGCCCTGAGGGACACCAGAAATCCGGATCGAAGGTGTTGATGTCTGGCACCTGTACATGACTATAAAGATGATTAAATTGCCAGTATGCAGTTCAATCTATTCATTTATTTGGGTCTCTTAGAAGGGCTACTGCTGTTCCAAAAGCCCTGCTTCCTTTTCCTCCCTTTGTCTCAAAGTTTTCCTCTGCACTCTCAATAGAATTTCGCAGTACACAAATACATGCAGCATGGACAATTACTGTGCTCAACTTCTCCAGATTAATGGCATCATGTAACAGTCCTCCCCTTTCCACCCACCTTCCATGATCAACAATGATCAACACGTCTAATCCTTGTCTCGCCACCGAAAGTTTTCCGACCTTTTTGACCCTACCCGAGTACTACCGTAGCAGACCATATCCTTATGGGGTAACGTGCACCAATCAAACTCCTCGCTTACTCTAAGGACGTCTACTCTTGGAATTGTTCTAGAAGTCTTACAGTGTTTCTTTCCTCCTTTCTATGTTTAATGAGTCAGATATCAATGATCCTCACTGCAGGTTAGCCAATTGATCCTGGTGCAGATCATGGGATATTCCGAACTCCGCAGAGCAGGCACGCAGGCGAAAAACTAAATTAGCGGAGATGACATCAGAGGTTGTGAATGAAATCGGATGTCAACAATAACTATCATACTTCAACTCATAGCACAATTTGAGGAGGTCTTGAAGCTTGGTTTTTATGTATTTTTTTCTCCCCGGCTTCAGAAGCGAGCGGCATCATCCACTGTCAGTGCTTCCGCCCCGCTGCAGCAGAACGAGATCGCCAAGTACGATGAAAGGCCTGAATTTTTTCATATCCTTATTTCGTTTTTATTTACCGAGGTCTGCACCGCAAGGCTGGAAATATGATGGCGGGACAAAAGTGTTCGGGTGTCTTTGTGCATGAGACTCCACTCCAACCACCACCACAAAAGAGGACAGATCTCAGAGCTGGGGGGCAAAGGGGCTTGCCACCTTAGAATATGTTCAGTTTGCTCGTGCGCACTGTACTAGTACAGGAGGTCACAAGGGGATGTACCATGTACCGGTAGGATCAATTCCGCAATATTCTATGAGGGTCTTTCGAGCGTTGCTACCTCCCGCTTACGAACCCTGCCATACCGTCCTGTGAAAAGACCCAGCTTCCTCGTCTCCTCTCCCCTCCCAACGCCAACGCACCCCTACCGTACTCTGCTCACTCAACCAAGGCGGGAACCCCCAGACCAGCTTCCTATGAAACATCCCTATTTCTCTTAATTCCTCTACAAACATATTTTTTACTTATAAACAAAGATGCGAATCAAAATCCGCGCACCCAACGGATCCCATGTCCTCACATTATCACCAGAGACGACAATATCTTCGTTTCTCTCAGAGGTTCGCTCGAAAACATCTTTATCCGGAGATATCGAAATCAAGTATGGCTATCCGCCCAAATCTCTGCAGCTTAGCGGGTACCCATTGTCAACCCTCCTCAAAGATTTTCCTACCAAACTTGAAGGCGAGCAGTTGATTATATCCGAGGGCGGGGGAGGTGGTGGCGGAGGTGGTGGAGTAATTCGAGGGACCGGGCCTATCACCAACACCTCCACTGCAAACAGAAGCGATCCCCCTTCTGCGGCTGTTTACAGTGAGAAAGGGAAGTCTGTCGCAAATTCAAATGCTCCTTTTTCTTTCTCCGGAGGCACGCAAGGTCCGGCCTCACAGCCCGATGCGCCGTTGACGTTAAATCGGTCCCTAAAGTCCAAAATCAACAAAGATGATCCTCCGGATGTCCCCTTAAAGAGTGGACGTGGAACGATGGTTTTGCGCGTGATGGAAGACGACAACAGTTGTCTTTTCTCGGTCTGTACCTCCAAATTATCCATTCGAGCCCAAAAATTCTAACAGACCTTGTGGTTAGGCCATAAGTTATGTTGCTACGGGCTCCCTTTACTCAGCTACCGAGTTACGCCAGCTCGTTGCTACTACAATCCAAGAAAACGCAGACACCTACAGCGAAGCGGTATTGGAGCAAAAGCGAGACAGTTATTGCGAATGGATTCAGATGGAGAGTTCTTGGGGCGGAGGAATTGAGCTAGGCATTTTCGCAAACTTTTTTGAGCTCGAGGTTAGTTTTCGTTAATGCACTGAACCCGGTTCCCCTCTGATAGTATAGATATGCACCATTGATGTCTCTACAAACGAAGTCATCCGATTCAACGAGGGGAAAGCGAACAGAGCCATTGTGGTTTATTCCGGTATTCACTACGACGCAATCGTCTTATCGCCTGCCGGATCCCGAACAAATGATCCCTCCAAGGACAAGCGGATCTTCAGTTCTAGCGACGATGAGGAGCTAGAAGGGGCGTTAGAGCTTTGCAGAGAACTCAAGAAGAGAAAGTATTTCACTAATACGAAAAACTTTTCTCTCAAATGCAATATCTGCAAAACCGGTCTCAGGGGTGAGAAGGCAGCTGTGGCGCATGCGAAAAGCACAGGGCATAGTGATTTTGGGGAGTACTAGAGCGGGGTGTTGGTTTTGTTTCGTTAGCGTGGAGAGCGGGATAAATACCAGGTCTTCTGTATCTTTTTATTTCTGTGCTTGTCAGATGTGGAGAGGCATCGGTAGATAGACTAATCTTACTAGTTCAGAGGGTAGAGTCTGTGATATGAGAGTGAAAAGATAGGCTAGCTTATGACGATACTTGCACGGCGATCGATCAACGAGCTATAATAATATTATGAGGAATATTGCTACTTATGCTGGTTTGTGTTGAAGTTATTTTTTTTTAGCGCCTAGGTTTGCAATACAGTGCTCGCAGCAAAAAATTTACCGGTTACAAATAGAAAGGTTGGAGTATATATGGCTTCATCATCTCCAGCCCAGCCCCACATCGCATATTGTAGAAAGGTACAGATATGATCATTCGAGCTCCATCGAACCGAGCCGCTGGCCCATCTTCTCCTGCTCCTTCTTGTTCTCCGAAGCCTGATAAAAGGTTGCCGTTCCAATGCCTGCCGCAGCATCGGCCTCCCTCTGAGAATAAGGCTCCTCCTTCAACAATCGCACCCTACGCCCATGACAAAGTTAGGCAATCCAATAATGCCAAGGAATCATGGGGAAAGATCCGGACAAACAGGTTCTGGGAATACTTATTACCTCCGCTTATGGTTCTTGCCACGACGGTGCTGGACCATATTCCATTCGCTCTCAAAATACTTTGCACATTCAACGCAATGAAATTGACCAAGGCCTGGTTTATCCTCGTCCGGAACTAAAGCCTTAAGTTGAGCAAGCTGTTTCGGATCGCGGAGGTCGGAATGAACTTGATCCATATCGCTGCCATCGCCGTCACCAACAACCAACAATAGTCAGTGATGGGCTTCCCAAATAGCTTTGCTATATCAATGAGGAAACAACAAGGGGACTTTTCTTCCATACCGAGTCCTACGCTTTGTCTTTGAACGACGAATAGCGCCCATGGTTATCTTAATTTGACTTGTTGTTGCTGTGGAAGACTGGATGGTAGCGGTATGTAAGCGGCTGGCGGAAAACTGGTCTCTAGATTATTTTCTTTCTTCTTTCTCTTCTTTGGGGGACTTACCTATGATGGGTTTAGCTCCACACACAGCTCCCAGGTGTGAGGTCTTGGCAATCAGGTTACTAATAATTGGGTTTTGGGAGGGGGAAGCCTTCTACGAGTGCGGCCGATAGATATATCCGTCACGTGGGTCAAACTTTGGTGAACTTTCTTGTTGCAGTGTGCCCTGATAAAAGCACTTGACGGATATATCTATCGGCTGCACTCGTATGATACGGTATGGTGCAGGGCATTTCACAAAAATCAGCCCTCATAGGTAATTCATTCTGCTTACATAATTCACATAAATGGTAGGGCTTAGCAAAAGTAACTTCGAAAATGGCCATACATGGGTATGATAATTCGGAATTTTACCATCTCCACTAATATCGCTTTGATTGAAAATTGGAAAACATAGAATTAAAGAGAAGTCTTCTGAGCACTTCTATGAAGCCATATCTTCTCAAAGATGTGGTGGTGGTTGGTTGAGGTTTTTCGAGAATTATTGTTGTGTTAGTTTTCGGTTGATTTCAAGTGCCTGGCACCATATCATACCGTAGTCTGAACTTGTGCCACGGGCCGAGGGTCGGGGGGAAGGAACTTTTTCCTCCCGCCCCTCTCGAGAGTTTTTCCTTATCATTCATACGGTAATTTTCACAAATACAACCGCTTTGATTGGATGGCGGATCCCGGGATGGTCAACATGAGGCTTTTTAGGCTGGTACAAGTACGGGGTTCCCCGGCCGCGAAATGTTTCACTTAGCCTTGGAAAAAAAACAAAAAATTCCTTCCTCTAAGGTGGTGGGGGCTCCTTAGTGCGGACAAAAAGGTGGGGAATGGTTGTTGCTTTCAAGCGTTGAGGAGGGGGACTGAATCGATACCGTACTGCACTTTATCGCAGCGCTAAATTGATGTCAATTTCTCACTCTTTATCCTCGGTGGGTTTTTTCTTGCTCAGAGCCAATTTTACAGTACTCGTACATAGAGTACTCGAGTAGATGGTTTAAATGATTTTCACCTCAATCACTATACCGGAAAATCTCATGAGAGTCGGAATGGCGCTATAAATTCAAATTTCATACTACGTAAGAATGGCGCTAGTGATGATTTCCTTGAAACGTGCCCAATCGCCACCCTCTATATGTTTCAACTGTGGCGACTTGGCGTCCTTCGTGCCTTCCCGTTGGTTCGGCTACCTTAGTTCCACCTTAGTTCGCTTTAGTGCCGTTCCGACTTTCATGAGAATATACCGTACTAGCACTGCTCGCTGTCTGGGCTTGGCAAATATTGGCTCAACTCCGATCGGTTGCCATGGAATTCCCGTTTCATTGGAGGGCCCACCTTTAGGCACTTTGCACCGTAGTTTCCCTTCTTTCCTCGCTCCTCTCACCATCTTCCCCCCCCACCTCTTCTCCCTCACCACCTCCTCCTCCCTTTCTCACTCTATAGGATTTGTTCCCTCGTCTCATAATGCTATCTAGGGTTTCCCGGGCCTCTAAGCTCGTAAGTCTCTCCTCTTGTTTCTTTCTTTTACTTTTTGCTTTTGATTCCCCCCTTCCCCCGCAAGCTACCGGATAACGGTTGGCTTCATCATACTGTATGTTATGGGCTTTAGAGGAATAAGACTAATGGAGGCTTGGATTACAGACCGCCAGCCTCAGGTTTGTAAGTTTATCCAGGCTCAATCCACAAACCCGGCCGGTTTTGTTCTAATAAACCTTCTTCGAACTTCAGGGCCGTGGGTGCCGCGGGCTCGCCACTGTTGGCGATGATCCGCTCAGTCGAAAAGTTGAAATGACAAACTGGGAGAAGGTCAGTTGCGGCATCACGATATTCTCACTCGGAATGGCGGTTGTTAGGCGCATGCCTCAGGAACCAAGTGCTAACTATCTTATGCTTTTAGGGAAACTACATCAATTATAAGTGTGTCTTTTTCCCCCCTTCCTCACCCCTTGTTGTTTAGAGAAAAAAACTCGTACGACCGTGGAACAGGAAAATATACACTCCTAGCAAATATACAAGTACAGTCCCCATTGATTGGCTCGTAGGCCAGGATTACTGAGGTCCGACCAGTCAGCGGTGAACTGTATATTTGCTAGGGGTGTAGACCTATATTTTCCTGTTCTGCGATTGTATTTCTGGTCCTCGTTCGACACCATGAGCATTGTCGTTGGTGCCGGGGTGGTGTGGGGTTAGGCGGCACGTCGTCACATGTCAAGGGTCTGTGCTGAGAGACATTTACGTCAAACTGCAGGAAGATGAATGAGAACCTGGCTATCGTCCGTAGTCGCCTCAACCGTCCCCTCACATATGCCGAGAAGATCCTCTACTCTCACTTGGACGATCCGCACGGACAGGATATCGAGCGTGGTGAATCCTACCTCAAGCTTCGACCCGACCGTGTAGCCTGCCAGGATGCGACCGCGCAAATGGCAATTCTTCAGTTTATGAGTGCGGGAATGCCTTCAGTTGCTACCCCATCGACCGTGCATTGTGACCATTTGATTGAGGCTCGGGTTGGAGGTGTTGAGGATCTTGCCAGAGCAGAGGCCACCAACAAGGAGGTGCGCAGTCACTTGAATCTCTGTTCCCATACCAGCGCGGCCGGATTGAAGCCGGACACTTAGGCCCTGTTCGGTTACAATGGTTCCGTTCCGTTGGGCGCCCGTTTCTGTTGTGAAAATGACCTCTCCGCTTTGAAACGGTCATTTGTATGGGACAACGGAATGGTCCCACCACAACCGACAGGGCCTTCTGGTGGCAACGCCCATGCAAAGTGTCCGGCTTCAATCCGGCCGCGCGAGTAGACTAAAGTTCAGTTCGGTTAGTACTAACTGGATATTAAAGGTTTACGACTTCCTTTCTTCGTCTTGTGCCAAGTACAATATCGGTTTCTGGAGACCTGGGTCCGGTATCATTCACCAGATTCTCTTGGAGAATTACGCTTTCCCTGGTGGTCTTCTCATCGGTACTGACTCACACACACCAAATGCTGGCGGCTTGGGAATGTGCGCTATCGGCGTTGGCGGTGCCGATGCCGTCGACGTTATGGCCAACCTCCCTTGGGAGTTGAAAGCACCTAAGATAATTGGTGTTAAACTTACTGGACAGCTTAGCGGATGGACCGCTCCTAAGGGTATTTCCACAACTGCGTGATTTTTATCGGCTCGCGTTAACAACCCTTGTAGACATTATCTTGAAGGTTGCTGGTATTCTCACCGTCAAGGGCGGCACTGGCGCTATTGTTGAATACCACGGTCCTGGCGTCGATTCACTGTCTTCAACTGGTATGGGTACTATTTGCAACATGGGTGCCGAAATTGGCGCTACTACCTCTGTTTTTCCATTTAACGATAGCATGTACAACTACCTCGCGGCCACAAAGCGTAAGGACATCGGAGACTTTGCTCGTGTCTATTCCAAGGAGCTTAAGGAGGACCAGGGCGCAGAGTACGACCAATTGATCGAGATTAACTTGAGTGAGCTTGAGCCTCATGTTAATGGGCCGTTTACCCCTGACTTGGCTACTCCTATTTCCAAGTTCAAGGCTGCTGTTGAGGAAAACGGATGGCCTACTGAGTTGAAGGTTGGCTTGATTGGGTCGTGCACCAATTCCTCTTACGAGGACATGTCTCGTTCGGCCTCAATTGCTCGCGATGCTTTGGACCATGGTGTCAAGGCCAAATCTCTGTTCACTGTCACCCCTGGCTCTGAGCAGATTCGTGCCACCATTGAGCGTGACGGTCAGCTCCAGACTTTTGAGGAGTTTGGTGGCGTTGTTCTCGCCAATGCCTGTGGGCCTTGCATTGGGCAGTGGGACCGTAAGGATGTCAAGAAAGGAGAGGCCAACTCTATTATCTCTTCCTATAACCGCAACTTCACTGGAAGGAATGACGCAAATCCCGCTACCCATGCTTTTGTTACATCACCGGATCTTGTCACAGCTTTCACAATCGCTGGGGATCTTCGGTTTAATCCCTTGACCGATACTCTCAAAGACAAGGACGGAAAAGACTTTACGCTTTCTCCACCGACCGGTGCTGGCCTCCCCGATAAGGGTTATGACCCTGGTCGTGACACCTATCAAGCTCCTCCGGCTGACCGCGCTGCTGTCGGTGTCATGGTTTCCCCAACCTCCGACCGCCTCCAGATCCTCAGCCCTTTCGAGCCATGGAACGGTATGGACGCCAACGGTATCCCTATCTTAATCAAGTGTAAGGGCAAGACTACCACTGACCACATCTCGATGGCTGGCCCGTGGCTGAAGTACCGTGGACATCTTGACAACATTTCTAACAACATGCTGATTGGTGCTATTAATGCTGAGAACGGAGAAGCAAATAAGGTTAAGAACGCTCTCACCGGTGGATACGATGCCGTCCCCGCTACCGCTAGATACTACAAGTCTAAGGGTGTCAAGTGGGTTGTTATTGGTGACTGGAACTATGGGGAGGGGTCCTCGCGGGAACATGCTGCCTTGGAGCCCAGGCACCTGGGCGGTTTGGCCATCATCACCCGCTCCTTCGCCCGTATCCACGAGACCAACCTTAAGAAGCAGGGAATGCTCCCATTGACTTTTGAGAATCCTGAGGACTATGACAGGATCAACCCTGATGACAAGGTTGACTGCAAGTATTACCTGCTCCACGTAGAATATGCAGAGAGTTAATGATTCTGCAGTGCGCGTAACCGACTTGGCTGTTGGCAAGCCAATGAGAATTAAGTTTACTCCAAAGAACGGCGAGCCATGGGAGACGACCTTGGTCCACACTTTCAATGAAGGTAACTGTTTCTCCCTGACCTAATCCTCTGTCTAGCCACTCCTAACACGTCAGCAGGTCAAATCCAATGGTTTAAAGATGGATCTGCTTTGAATAGTATGGCAAAGAAGGCAAAGGTATAAGCGGTCCGTTTTTTTCTCTTTCTCTTCTCTAATCGAGGTAGCGTCCTAAAAAATGTACAGTAACCCTAACAATTTTTTATTTCCTTTTTCCTTACACTTTTTCTCACTTCTGAAGGTGATATTCGAGAACTTTAGAGCCTGTTTGGCTACAATGGTTCCGTTGCGTTGGGCGACTGTTTCTGCGGTGAAAATGACCTCTCCGTTTTGAAACGGAAGGAAAAGGGTCATTTGATCCTCTGTCTAGCCACTCCTAACACGTCAATAGATCAGATCCAATGGCCCAAAAATGGATCTGCTTTAAATAGTATGGCAAGGGGGGCGGAGGCGTGAGCGGTCCGTTTTGTTTATAAAAAAAAGTGCAATATCCGAATTAAGTTTACAAGATCAATCCTGATGACAAGATTGACTGTAAGTATTACCTGCCCCACGTAGAATATGCAGAGAGTTAATAACTCTGCAGTGCGCGTAACCGACTTGGCTGTTGGAAAGCTAATGAGAATTAAGTTTACTCCAAAGAACGGCGAGCCATGGGAGACGAACTTAGTCCACACCTTCAATGAAGGTAATCGTTCCCCCCTGACCTAATCCTCTGTCTAGCCACTCCTAACACGTCAACAGGTCAGATACAGTGGTTTAAGGATGGGTCCGCTCTAAATAGTATAGCAAAAGGGGGGGCATAAGTGGTCCGGTTTGTTTTTGTATCTTTCTCCAATCGAGAAAGCGGTTTTCAAAATGTACAGTAACCTCAAAAAAAAAAGACCCCCCCCCCTACACTTTTTCCCACTTCTGAAGGTGATATTCGAGGGCTTTAGATTAGAGCCTATTTGGCCACAACACTTCCGTTCCGTTGGACGATCGTCTCTGCTGTGAAAATGACCTTCTCTCCGTTTTGAAATGGAAGGAAAGGGGTCATTTGTATGGGAGAACGGAACGGAACCGTTGTAGCCAGACAGGCTCTTAAGGTGTCGAGCTCAGTTAACAAAAATGGGCTATGGAAGTCCATGGGAAGATGGAGGCATCCTCTGGGTTGCCCCATAGAATTACTGGACGGCTTTGTTTTCTAGTTTCTGCCTAATTTCTTTCCCCCCTCCCTCCCTTCCTTTTCTCTTCATGGTGGGGTGGGCTGTTTGTATCATCTCCTTCTGTCTACCATCATGTCAAAGCCAACACCATTCGTAATTCCCTTGTAAGACTATTCATTTTGCCAAGTGCGCACCATCTGCCCCAAGGACGGAAGTCTAGTATTGCGATCTAGTATCTATCTATCTGTGCCGTTTTATGTGCCAACTTTCCGGCAATAGCCCTCTACTTCTCGCCAAGCCCTGCAGCCATATTGGTGGCCTCTTGGATAGTCCTTGCAATGGTCGAGCGGACCTTTCCGTCCTCCAAGATGAGCAAACCACAGATAGTGCAGCCAGCTGGAGTTGATACCTGCTCCCTGATGATTGCCGGATGCTGACCAGCCAAAACCATTCTGCCGGCACCTTGCATAGCTACAATAAACCCCACCACACCCAATTACATCAACAAATGAACTAGTGAGTGGATGGGAGATAGAATGGTAATATCTTACTCTGGGCAGCCATCATCTGCGCTTCCGCCCTCGGCAACCCCATCATGACCCCGCCATCGGCCATGGCCTCGACAATAAGAGCGTAGAACGCGGGACCAGACCCGCACAGGGCGGTGCAAGCGTCCATATGCTTCTCAGCGAGCACCAGGGAGCGGCCAATCTGCGAGAAAATCCAGGAAACCAGAGCCTTCTCTTCCGGGGGGATATCGTCTTCCGCTGAAATGACAGTCATGCTTTCGCGGATCTATCCACATCAGCGCCCTACCCCTCCTCAAAGGAAAAAAAAAAGAGAGAAAGAACAATTCCCCAAAGGGCAATAAATAAATAACAGTCGTATCATACCTTAGAAGCAGTGTTAGGCATAGCCCTAACCACTCTAGTACTATTGGGCACCACCTCTTTGAGCGCGGCAATCTTAACCCCAGCAAGAATGCTGACGAGTAATTTCCCTTCCAGCGCCTCGCGCGTACCCTCCTCGCCCAGCACCTCAGCGTACATCTGCGGCTTGCAGCCCAAAATGACCACGTCCGCGCGCCGCACTCCTTCAGCGTTGTTGCCCGTGTAGACTTGAACCGGCGTGCCGGCGAACTGCTCGAATGCGTGGCGCACGCGGGAAGCGGACTCGGGGCGCTTGACACACGCAATGAACTTCGAGGGAAGGCGGGTGGGGGTTTTGCTGGCGTCATGGAAGCGCGTTGGGAGAAGGGTGGTGGTAGGGGTAGAAGTCCCGGAAGCGCTGGGGAAGCGGAGGCTTGAGAGACTGGACAGGATTCCCGAGAGAATGGCGACCCCCATGGTGCCACAGCCGAGGACTGTGAGGGTCAGTGATTCGGGGTTTGGTTCCATCTTTTATCTTGTTATCGTCTTGTTGTGGTGTTGGTGGGATTGGTCGGCGGGGTTGCGGTGGGGGGGGGGGGATGGCTTTTTTATCGATAACTGTGGTTCGGTGGTTGCCGGGAAAGGGAAGAGAAAGAAAAAAGGCGGATTACAGATCAAACACGGTCCAGTTCTCGGCTTTTATTGTTAGGTTGGTAATTCTCTAGATCTTGGGGAGGAGGGGGGAGGCACGAATGTGCTTGGGTTGCAACACCGGCAGCTAAGATCTTGACCTTGCAATGCGGCGCCGTGAAGGCCTGGCTTGTTGGTGTTCACCACACGCAGTGTGCACAGGATATCACTCGCGATTTTAAGGCTCTAGGGTTGTCCCGGCCGGTACCGTAGGGTACCGGTAATAGCAGAGCAGCGCCGGAAGAATTTTGACGGGTCACGTGATTTGACTTAGATTAGGGATGCAGAGAGGGTCCACCAAATCCTCTCTATTAAATTTCGCTATCTCCTGTGTATTTCAGGTTCCTGTACGGCATCAATTGCCCCTGAATTTTCTGGAATTGCATATTCATCTGCCCTAAGTACGATAATGCAAACTTGTACTCGAGTACTGCAGTCTACTCTACGGCTGAAGGGAGAGGGAAAAAAAGTCTTGTTTTGACTTGGCTCATCTGCTGCAGGTAACTTAGCTTAGCTAACTGAAATTGAACCGGATTGGATTGGGCCCGTGAATTTGGGAACGCGCTGTGAGGTTGCAAGTAACGAACGCCCCACTTGCAGTATCTTCAGCCAGCGCTGTTGACCTCCTTTCTTTGCTCCCTCAGCCAAACTCTCTCTCTGGTTCCGTAGCGGTATCGGGGCTACAGACGACCATCGCGGCAAGTCCTTATCACCGCGGAAAAGTTAATTTCCCGTTCCCTCTTCTATTTTATTTTACCAAGCACCGTATACGATTACAACCACCCCCTATACATTTATCGGAAAACAGCACCGAAAATGCCGCCACAAACCCCAACTCAGGCCCTATCCGATTCGGCTCGTACAACCTGGAAATACCTAGAGACCTACCTCCTTCGCCTGCCGGTCCTAACACGCATCGTGATACTGCTCATTGCGGTAATCCACATGCTGGAGGTGTGCGGCTTCGGAATGCTGGACTGGATGGCGCTGGATGTTGGGAAGATGAATTTGGGGCAAAGTTGGACTTTCCCCTGTCTCCGGTCTTACTTGTTTGTTATCGAGTGGAGGGTGAGGGCTAATTGTGAGAGGGGAGGGTGGTAATAGTGCATCGATTGAATACCTACCCGCTCGTGCATGTGGGACTTTTACATACGCTTTTGAACCTTCTTGCCTTGACCCCACTACTTGAGAGATTCGAGAGGGAGGTGGGGACATTGAAGACGTTGTTGTTGGTGCTCGGCCGTAGGTTTTGCTCAATCCCGGTGGGAAGGGGGGGGGGGCGAGTAGTGGGGTGAAGGGATGCTGATGGGGCACGGCTGGAGTAGCTCTTGTGACGTTTCCGGGTGGATTGTATCTTGGCATTGAAATTTTCTTGCTCGGTGCTTATGACTCAGTTGCTGGGGCGAGGTAGGCCTTCGCCGTCCTAGCACTTGTGGTATACGAAGTCGTGTCGGGGTGCTGGCTGATTAGGTTTTGTGCGAGACAGTGCGTTGGTATTTACCCTTATGGCTAATGAAGCGGTGAAGACGTTTTTGGAGAAGCCAACTTATAAGTACTCGGCCCGTTCTAGCCATATAAGGAGTGTGTTGCTAACGAAAATTGTTGCAGCATTTCTGGCTATGGTATACCCTCATGGATGGCTCCGATTTTCTGGCTGGTGGTTATTTCGATTTTGGTCCCTGGAGCCAGTATTCTCGGACATTTCTGCGGATTGATAGTTGGCTATCTATGTTCGTTACCTACTTCCTCTTTGTTGAACATATGCTTACACAGCACTGCTAGATGCTTGCCACTACCTCCGCCTTATCGAGCCTTCTGAGAATATACTGGGCAAGGTCGAGTCTAAGCTAAACTTTCTTCTCCGGCGTGTGCCGTTCTACGTTTCCCTCGAGAATAGGACTGAGATGAGCCACATGGAGCTTCTCCCAACGGCAAACAGCTCAGGAACCATGTCAATATCGCGCGCAACAACTCCAATCCCTATGGAAGGTAGTTCCGGTTTTGCTGCCGCTGGTCCCGGCAGAGTCCTTGGTTCATAAGCGGGAGTAAGTGATCATGGCTCGAAGAGAGTAAGCTCAAGGAACGGAAGAGCATATTTTCGGTGTAAATAGACATACTCTCATGATGTTATTTGTCGACACGTTTTTCGGGTGAAAGGTTTTATTTGAATTTTGTAATAATCTTATTAGCTCAGGTATGATATCATACTAAGGATATGCAAACGGCAATTGTTTTTCGTTATAGGGCATGTATCTCTACTAAATGTGGTGTAATGATAAGGAAGCGGGTCAGGGTTAGGGTAGTTGAGGCTTAGGATTTATGTAGCTTGTTTTTTTCCCTATGAAGACCAACCCCTAGAGCTTCCGGGGGACATCATTCAACTCCCCACCAAGACACCTGAAAAACGAAAACCTCAATTGGCGAAAAATCATGCCGCTCCCCCCCGAATATAACAGTTCTAATGCTGTGATCACACTGCGCATGATAAACAATGTCATTTCAGAGTATACCTCACCATCCTCTATCCCTTTTATGATCTCACAATTATACATGACCCCGGTCCTCGAAACTTGCGCTTCTCTGTCGACGTCTCCACAGTACACCGGAGACAAGTCGGAGGGGTCTGCTCTCTTGCACAGGTTCAAAACAAGGGTCTCCTCCCTCCTGCAGAGCAAATCATCGGCGGAGAAATGGATTGGTTTGGCACTGGCAAAGGCAGCAATGGAGAGCAGTTTTGAATGTTTAGCCTCGAACGGTGAGGTTTGGGTTAGGTTGATGGTTCCAATATTGACTGTTTGTCTCTTCCCTGGTTTCTTTCTAGCCACGGTATTTCCGAAGATTGGAGTTGAAGTTGAGGCTGACTGCAAATGTAGAAGCCCGAACCACCTCCAATAACCAACTACGCGATTGCGACACTAACCCGAGTATTCACCGTCCTAACGGTTGACAAACCAACCTTAATCCGCCAGATGGTTTCGCCAAATCTTCCAGCCACAATTGGGCATATCTTGAACATACTCGAGCCGGTGAATTCACCGGCATCCGATGCGACCCCTTCGGAGGACACGCTTGCGACGGCATTGGAAGCTCTCAAGGACCTTCTGTGCCATAATCCGGTTACATTCCGTCCGTTTACGCAGCGCACACAGGAGATTGTGCTTTCGGTGCTATCGCCGCAGTGCGGGCTTAGCAAGCTTGGACGTTTGGCGGGGAATTTGTTTGTCTCATTGCATCTTTCCGGTACTGCGCCCCGCGGCGGCACTGGTGGAATTATGGCCAATGAAGGAGGTGGGAGTTCATCGGGCAATAGAGCTACGGCAGTCGCAGAAGGGTGGACTCGTACCGTCAATGCGGTGATTTCTGAGATTGATGAGCTGCTCGATGTGATTCTTAGATGTACGGATGAAGGGCATCGCACTGGTATATCACGTAGGAATAGGAGCACGGAGGTCTCCGGTGTGTCAAATATTGGTCTGGATGAGTGGAAGGGGATCTCGAAGGGATTCGACAGAGCGGAAATGTTACTTAGGCTGCTGCCGCGATTCCTCTGTCATCCGACAAGTTCACAAGTTGCCATCCCGCTCGGGCAATTTGTCGGGCTTACTGGTAGGTTGGCCGGAATACCCCGCCAGGCAGCAGAGAATAATACGGCGATTGAGCGGCCTGAGCGAGAAACGGTAATAGTTAGACTACCGGGCTTAAAATGCTGCGCACTAAACCTACTATCCTCTGCAATCGAGCGGTTAGGGAGAATATTCGCCCCGTTGGCAAATCTAGTCGTAGAACAACTAGTCATTGTATACTCCGAACATCGCTCTGATACGGGAATCCGGACAGCAGTCTACACTCTCCTCACCGGGCTCCTAAACCTCTTCGGCCCAGCTCTCGACAAACAAACTATAACCTCGGTCCACCCGATCTTGTCCTCGCTCTACACTGACCTTGTCCTCAACGCCGACGAACCTAAAACCGCTCTCCCTGCCAAACCTGTTGGAAAGCGCGGCAACAAGAACACTGGAAAACAAAAGGAAGTCCACGCAGACTCATTGCTTTCATCGTCGCGGCCCAACTCTCGACCAATGTGGCTTCGGGGATTGATCTCCGCCGCGGAGGAACTCTTGGTAGCTGTGCTGGAGAAGCTACCGCCAGCTTATGTCCGCCCTCAGACGAGAAGGTTGTTGGATCGCGCTGCGGTGTTTACAGCGAACGAGAAGGCAATGATGGCGAGTGTTTTGTTCCCCGCTACTGCTCCAGATGGAAATCCGAAGGGCAGGAGCATACTCCCACACCTGGTCGGCGTGAGTAGGGGAAGTTTGGCTGTTGAAGGAATTGTGAGGCCTAGATTACCAGTTCTTTGGGTCGGTAGAAGGCGGGCTAGTGAAGTTGAGGAGGAGGAGGAGGAGGAGGAGGAGGAGGGAGAAGACGAGGAAGTAGAGGGCGGAGAGGAAGGGGATGTGACGGCGGTTCATAAAATAAATGCAGTCCAATCAAGTGGTACAACTGAGAAACCGACGGCAAAGCGCAGTGCGTCCAACAGCCGAGACGCCGCCCCCTCTCCAAAACGTCGCAAGTCGCATACACCAACGCCCCCCCTTCTTTCTCCTCCGGCACTAGGACCGGATTCTGTACCTCAACCCACCCAAGCAGTCTCTACATACACCACCCTAGATTACACATTCATCAAAACCACCCAACAGACGGCCCCTGAACCCCAGCCTCAACCTACTCCTACTCCTATTACCACTACCGCCACCGCTGCACCACCACCCGCACCTGCCACAACCACTGCCACTGCCACAACTCAGCACATCGAGGCTATCCGCGAAAACGCCCGCCTCGAAGCGGCGGATTCGGATGACGAAATGGTCATTCCGGAAATAGACATGGGGGAGAGTAGCGACGGCGACGAGTCGGAGGAGATTTAGAAGCTGGGAGAGAGGGCTATCGGCATTGGGGGTGTATGATAAACAATGGCCAGATAGGGAACTGGAAACTGCCCCAAGCAATTTTTGCTCTCATCTGTCTAAGGTGTGATATGATGTGAATCTTAGCAGTTGATTTGGCCGCGTGATAGTTTGTGATTCTGTTAGAGATGGGGTTCGGAGGCTACCGCCGGACAGCTTAATCCTGTCCTGAATGTTCACAACGGCCAGTCTTGAACTGGGGCTATTGCCGGGACTTTAATTGTAGGCCTTGGCAGGCAGGCTTTGGCAATGTGGTTGTATCTATAGTAGTCTACTGCTATTGTGTAGTGTACCCCACAAATCTATAGACAAAAAAATATTAGAATATTGATGTCGTAGTACATTGATAATTATTTAAGTACCTGCTGGTGGGTATTATTACCCGGCCGACATATCACCATTTATGATGCCGGACAATCCTTTTTCCGAGATAAGTCCACAAAAGTATGATATCCTAAAGTTAACTCAGCAAGCAACCACACAACCCAAACCTCCATCCACTCATTCATTCACCCCCCATCAAGCAACTCTCACTCCCTCACTCCCCACAACTCCCCCACCACACTAAACCAAAATGTCAACACCCAAAATAGCCTGCATCGCCCTAATCGGCCGCAACGTAACTACATCCCTCCCCCCCCCCACCCCCCCAACCCAACCCAACCCTCCCACCTCCCAGCTAACGACAAAAAAAAACCAGAACTCCCCCCTCCACCTCCAAACCTTCCCACAAAGCCCCTCCCCCACCCCCACATCCCCATCCACGCTGAAATACCACTTCCTAACCCACGCAACGCTGGACGTCTTCCAGTCCCGCTTGCCGCTCAAGTCGAATGGCGACAGCGATTTCGGCCTCCTGTACAGCATAGACGAGGAATTGGCCGCGTACGGGTGGCTGACGAATACGGGGGTTAAGATTGTGGTTGTTGTGGATGTTGGCGCTGGTGGTGGTGCTGGTGGGGGGGGGGGGTTGGGGGTTAAGGATGGGGAGTTGAAGGGGGTGAGTTTTGTCCTGTTCCTGCCTTGGTTTTGCTTTGGTTTGAGTGGAGATGGGGAGTGGTTGGTTGGTTGGTTGGCTGGTTGGTTGGGGGCTAATGTGGGTGGTGGAATAGGTTTTTCGGGCGTTGCAGACGGCGTATATTCGGTTGGTTTGTAATCCGTTTTATGAATTGGGCGCTGGTGGGGCTGTCGGGGGGGGGATGATTACTAGTAAGAGGTTTGTGGAGGATGTTAGGAGAATTGGTGAAGGATGGGCTCCGGGTTCTGGCGTGGGAGGTGCTTGAATAGGGTCTTTGCGTGGAGGTGGGGGTATGAAGTTTCCTGCTTTTGTCTCTGTCTGTTTTTTTGTTCTGGGGGGTTAGGTGCCTTGGGTAAAAGCTTTGCCTTATTGATTTTTAGAGAGGGAGCTTCCATAAGCTGCAGTACAATACTGTGCCAGCTATTTGGCGACCGACTCAGCCAGCCATGGAACCCCAAAGCTCAAGAACGCACATAACATGACTGTATGTAAAGATACACAGTAACGCATCCATAGTTAATTGTTAATACATCTCTACTACAGCTAAAATACTGCATAATACTGTACATTACGCCATCGTACTACCTCCACACAGCCATAAGAGTACCCCCCTCCAACGAAAAGGCAAAGCCAAAAAAAAGACAATCTTACACGCAGAAATCATCCAGTTGCCGCTCTATACCACAAGACCCAGCCAGGACGCAAATATCGTGACATCAGGATAAAAATATAAAAATAAAATAACAACTCCATCACTGACTTTTTAAGTGGGGGGAAGGCAGAAGGCAAAGATAAAAATCGATAGAACACCAAACGAAATCAATCTGTGGCACAACGCATGCTGGAGAAGAACAAAAGAACAGAAAAAAGGGAAAAAAGGGGTTGGGGAATGAAACCACCCCCATGCACCAATACGGCCATAAACCATCATATTCATCATCACCCCGCCCCGTCACGCCTCTCCAGCAATCTCTACCCCATTTCCGTTACTACTATCATCTATATTAGCTCCTCCAGTACCTAATTTCCTGGACGGAGTGATGACCCCCGGCTTCTCCGATTTAGAAGCCACCTCCATCAAGCTGACAGAGCTCTGACCGTGATGTGTTAGACTCATTCCCAGGATTCTGTGTGCTGGGTTCTCCGGCGGCACGTCCTCGGCGGGTGTCGATCTAAGCCACGGGACATTTGCGCAGCGGGAGACGAGGCGCATGGTTGTTTGGTCAACCGGTTGGAAGTGATTGCTTCGCACGCCGCTCAAGCATTCCAGGAGTTTGAGGACTTCATCGCGCTTGTAGTGTGGTGGGTGGCGGAGTTGGGTGTGTTCTAGGAGCGGGTATAGGACGCGGAGGTAGGTGTGTCGGAGCTGGTTTTTGCCACATCAGTATATTCTTGAGAGCAGGCTTCGGTGGGGGGGGGACTACTACCGGCTCAGACTCGTCCGGAAGGTCCAAGAGGTTGCGGATCATTACATCCACCAGAACCCGCAGGTCGTTTGTGTAAAAGTATTCATATGTTGCACTCGTGGTGAAGAGGAGGTATAGAAGTTTTAATATTAACAGTTGTAAGCAAGTTTCGCCTGTAGTGGCTCCGATTGTTAGTCTTTGTTATGTTATCGCTCCCGTCGAGCTACACGACTCACTTTCACGATTAAGAAGCAGAATGATATTCTCCCCAAAAGTCTTGTATGTGGAACCATGAAAACATAGAACTTTTATAACTTTATTCGTTGGGGCGCCTGGTGGGTCCACGGGGCTTGAACGAGGGGCATGGGCTGAAACCATGTACTGCTCGTTCAATACAAGCTAGTGAAGGGTCAGCCGGAGCGCAATTCCAACCATATTCCAGGTATGTACCAAAATTCTAATTACTGGATAATGGTATGGGTCGTTGGGATCCTCAGGATCCTCTTCAACCAACCCAAAAAGATATGATATGAATTCGTCATCAATCGCTTCTATTGTAGAATTAGTCTTCGAAGTTCCTAGGTGCCAAATAGTTAAGAGGAAATCTTACCTAAGTCTTCGCGTCTCAAGCGCTGTATCCGAGACATCTCGTAAAGCAATTCTATAAGCGAACGCCAGAGCATTCTATCCTCATCCCTAGTCTTCTGAACCAGATCCATTAACCTAATAAAAAGGCCTTCTTCTAACATCATCTCAAACGTCTTCTGAGCCCCCCGGCCATCGTATAACAGAACAAGCGCAACCAAGTGTAATCGTGGGGCCAAAACCTCCTGCATATTATTGTTAACCCCACAATTCCCAAAAAAAAGTTGAATAGAGCTCCAAAACGTGGCGAGCCGAACCTTTCTCAACCGTCCGATCATCCGTCGACGGACGTAATGTCGATGTTTCGTAAACAGCGGAGAATCCAGGAGCTTGTAGGCGCACTTCGCCCAGTCGTACTCGGAGACCAAGTACTCGTCTATAAACTTCACGTGTCAAAAACCATGCCCCCAGTTAAAAAATGAGAAAATTACAATTGGGGGAGTTGCCGTAGAAACAGAGGGAGGAGTTGTTGTTGTTGTAGGGGGGGTTGGCGTTCGCGGGGGGGCAGTACCTGTAAACGAAGAAGTGAATGCTAGGTAAGACTTCAGAGCCTGGTCAATGAGGCTCTGAGTTTCGCAATGCGCACTGACGATGTCGTCGAGCTCTGCTCAGGTAAGCTAGAGGTCATGCGACCGAGAAATATAGTAAGAGGGGGAGCGCCTTTACCATCCCAGAATTGTTGTGCATTCTCAAGACTGTAGGCGACATCGAAGTCCATTTCTCTCTTTCGTCTCTACTAAGAGCAAGTGGCTCAGGAGGGGTAATTTAAGAAAGGAAACAATCTTTGAGGACGGGAAGAGAGGGCGAGCGAGAGTTGGCTGGTCCTGTGCCGTAACGTGTGATCTAGGGCTGAATGGAAGCCTTGTTCGATCGGTATCACCCCTAATATGATCCGCCCGTTCGTCACTTCAAATCAAGCGCAAAAGCATGCCGAAAGGAAGCCGGGGAGCGGAATCAAGGGCTGTTGGAGGGGACGATTTACTACCGTATGCTGCGGGGGGAGCGGACAGGTTGTGTAGGGAGCGTGGATGGTTGGGTGACAGCAGATCGGGTGGGAGAAATTGTCAGGGGGGGGGGGGGCTGGATGAACTGCAGGTGGAAATAGTTAATTTGACCGAGATTCTAAAATTTTATGCTTTCCTTGGTGACCCTCTACTAGTCCAGTTCACCGACTCGACACCCAAATTCCTTTCTAAGATTTTTACCTTCATTTCTTGATATTCCCATAATATAGAATTGTGTTAAAATATTTTTTATAAATTATTATGAATCATTCATTGTGTGCCGGGTGTGACCTTCTATGTTCGGTGGGCTCTCACGGAACCTCCCTTCATCAAACATCACTCGATTGATCTGTTGAATGTGTGTGTTCGCCGGGACCAGAAAAGAAGCTTGATTTTCTAAGGAAGCGGAGAGCGTGCTATTTATGCTTCGCAACAAGAACACATATCCACTTCAAGAAAACAAAAGAAGACAAAAGAAAAAATCTAATGCGCATAGAGTTACATCTATGATTGACTGATTGAGCCTAAACTCTGACAGCATTGAAGTGAAACTAGGATGAACTAGGAAGTACTGTCATACTCAAGAAGATAGAGAGTACATATCCGAAAGTATAAGTTCAATAATGCGCAGCTTAGCAATTGAAAAAGCAAAAGGAAGACAAAGGAAGCGAACAAGAGTAAAAGAAGAACTACTCCTGTACGGCGGATAAAACTAAGTCCAACATGATCAATTTGATCAGATATGAATACAAAATACATTGCTTAGTAAGTGAAGGGGACGCTGGGAAGACTAGAGTTTTTATATTCAAAAGATACAATGCAGCTGGCCTTGGTCACTTTAAATGCCTCTCACCTTCTGTATGGAGTAGATGAGAATTCCAAGGAGGAAAGAAAAGAAAAGATTATACTGTGTATTCCAGACACTCGCCTGTCTCCCGAAGTATCCTGGAAGTTCATTATAGCAGAATCCGGGGCGCCAGTGGTCGCTCCAGAGCCCCCATTTTTCGTGCGTTTCGGCCTCTTCACTAGAAAATTGGTATTGGGAGGATGATGCTGCTAAATGCTTCAAAACGGTAGCCTGGGGTAATAAAGCGACTCCTGGCGTCGCTGGTATAATTATTTGATCAAGTTGCTGGAGTCGGTTTTTATCCTCCCACTCTAGATATTCCGTACTATGCCCTTAGTATCATACTAGACGGACCCCCCACAAAAGCTACCATGCCTTTGGGCATAAAGCTGGCAAAGGCGTATTTTCGCCAATCTGTAGCATCCAAGCAATCCCTATAAAGAAAAACCCTACAGCCCCCTGCAAAAAAAGCCAACACAATTCTGTCTTTAGTTGCTGAAATGCGGAACGATGGGGGTGCGCCTGGAAACATATGTACGGTATACTCTTGGGCGTTGCGGGAGTAGAGCCTAGCCCAGAACACTACGAGTGAAGTCTGGCTAACTTGTTCCATTCTCCTCTAGCCCCCGCTTGGGCCATGTAAAGCACGCCGCCTTTTGACTATCATAGCTAGAAACAAGCGAATATCGGTCGGCCACGAACTAATTTCCACCATGTTTGACGATTAATACGAGTATTCTATTGTATAAGCTTCGGTTGAAGGGGGAAAAAGTCTATTTTGCAACATCCGATACGAGCACTCGAGTGCGGTAGTCTAGCTAATAATAATATATGTAAGAAATCGAAACGCCGCGCGTGATAAAAAAAAAACAATCTAGCCACCGTTAAAATACAATTACAAAGTCTTGACTGATTGGAAAAATGGATCATTCTCCAAAGCTTCCTTGTACTCCGGTGCTTGGATCAATTTCAGGAGCTCGCCCCTCATCTCAGCCGGGGTCATCCCAGAGTTCTCCACCTTATTTTTCCACTCCACCAATACCTTTTTGAGCAGAGCTGATCCCTCTGCAATCTGCTCTTTGGTGCAGTTGGTCGTCTTATGTTCGTGTTTGCCGGCAAAGTCTTCAAGTTCGTCTGCTTTGCGCTTGGCCATGTTTATTACCTTTTGTGGGAAGCGAACAAGTTCCGCGACATGAATACCGAAACTCTGGTCGCATACACCTATAGCCACGCAACTATTAGAACCACTGTTGGCTGGTCACGCAGAATATCTTCACAAACCTTCGTCGACCTTATAAAGCAAAGTAACCTCCCTCGCATCCTTGTCCCCAACGTGCGCGACGACATGCAAGTTCCTTACAGAGGGGTATTCGTCGACCAGTGCCGTCAGCTCATGAAAATGGGTTGCAAACATTGCAAAGCATCTAATTTCCTTAACAATATGCTCTGAGATAGCCCATGCAAGCCCAAACCCATCATAGGTACTAGTACCTCGCCCAAGCTCATCGATGATAATGAGGGACTCAGAAGTAGCCGACTTGAGGATAGTCGAGGTCTCCAACATCTCAGCCATGAATGTAGATACACCCTTCATTTGCGAGTCGCTGGCCCCGACACGAGCAAGTATACAATCAAAAATTGTCATCTCCGCCTCAGAGCATGGAACGAAGCATCCAACTTGGGCCATTAGAGCAATGACACCGATCTGCCGAATGTAGGTGGATTTACCACCCATGTTGGGACCTGTAATTATCAAAAACTCCGAGCTACCTCTGCACAAGCTGACATCGTTCGTAATGAATTGGATGTCGTCCTGCATTTCCATGCACGGATGCCGGGCTTCTTTAAGAATGGTGTTTCCCTCTCCTCTTGGATGCATCTTCGGCTTGACATATGGCGACGGAGCATGGACTGAAACATGAGCGAAACTGACGATAACGTCCAGATGGGCGAGTACCGCGGCCAATTCCTCCAGGACTGGGCAATAAGAAGCTAAAAGGTATCAGCCAGCACTCAGGTAGAGGGGATGTGCTGATCCCGGGGTAACTTACATGCTACAGTGACAACTTCATCTACTAGTCCGCTCTGTGTCTTGTTGTATATGTGCGTTGACTTATCGAAATCTCGCTTTAGATCCTGCATGGCAGTGGTCGTAAAGAAAACACCATTCTTCATGGTCGATATCTCCCTATATTCCTTCTGGTTCCTTATCGAGCCTGCCTCGGCACGAGTCAAACGGAAACACCATCCATATGTCTTGTGGTTTTCCATGAAAAGCTTCTTGTCAACTTCCTGGCCAAGATCGCTTCCGACTCTGTGGTGCTCAGTGTCCATTGCCCTCTTCAATTTGTCCAGCTTATCCCGAACCAGTTTAAGATCGTCACTAAATTCTGGTTTGATAATGAATTCGTGATTGTCAAGAGCATCGAGATCCACAGTAGTTTCGACCAGCTCTTGTAACTTTTCCAAGTTGTTATATATCTCCTAAAGGACATGTTAGCCGAAACACCTAGCCCGCAGGAGGAAATTTCCTACCCGTAGTTTGTTTGTGTATTGCAGATCAAGCGGGTCTCTGTACATCTCATCCATCACACCTTCAAAGGTTCCAATGAATCCCGGAATTCTGATGACAACTTGGTATGCTCTGACAACATCTTCCAAGTTTGCGAGGCCCTTTTGGAATCGCTTAGAGAGCCGGTAAAGATCTGGTATGCTTTTTAGATGCTCCTCTTGCATAGTCTGCCGGAGGTCTGTGTCTTCAACGAATGCTTCTACCAAGACTTGCCGTTTTTCAATTTCTTCAAGACTCATTAGAGGTTGCTTGAGCCACTGGCCCAGCAGCCGAGTCCCTATGGCAGTCTTACATTTATTAAGAAGGCCATATAGTGACATATTCTTCGAACCGTCTCGAGGCCCAGGCATCAAGTTAAGTGCTTTAACTGCTGACGCATCCAACTTCATATACTGGGCAAGATCATGTTGGTAAAGGCGATACTGGCCAAAGTTAAGATTGTCGTTCAGAAGCTGTAGATATCGTATCAGGGAGGAAGCAGCTGCCATGGCAAGCTTGTTTTCTACTTCTGGTAAGATGCCGGCAGCAACTTCGCTTGTGAGAAGTCGGGAGAGGTCTTGTTCGATGTCTTTGATGGAAAACTCGGAAGCCTTCCGAAAGGTCATAACTATTCCACAACGCTCAATAACCCCCCGAAGTTTTCCAAGCTCATAATCTTTGTTCTTCTCATCCGATTGAACAACGCACTCTTTAACTCCAAGTTGAATGATGAGAGACTAAACTAAAGGTTAGCCACGGCGGAATCCTCGGTTAGTAACTCGTAAAACTTGCTTACCTCGAAGTTGGAGTATTGGTCGTTATCAGCAAACTCGCTCACGCCTAGCTCACGAACACTGGCATCGGCGAAGCAAACACCCACATTCCGCTCCTCTCCCTTGACTGATATTCTCACAGCAAGGATGATGGGAGATGAATCGATCTGGCCGGCGAAATCATCCTCAACATCTTGAAGATTTCCTGGGGAAGCCTGCTTCGTAATGCCCCACTTATTCCTCAATTTAGCACCCCAAATCTCCACCCGTTTTCTATTCTGGAAGAGGCATTCCCGAAGAAAATTGCGGTAGGCAGTGACGGATAGTGTACACGACTCAAGGGGGTTTCTTGAACTACCCAATTGCCGGACAACGGACGTGGTTTTATAGATCTATGGGGGAGGGGGGCAATCAGCACCAGAGGTATGAGGAGTGGGTCGGGTTAAAGCTCTACCGTCTGAGCAACATATATGGCATCCTTCCCGTGGGCAGTGTAGTAGTCGTTTCTGTCGAAGAGTCGAATGGCATCTGTCTCGGGAAGACTGTTGAAGAAGGAAATAAAGGCATTCTCATCCTCAACCTGGAACAGTGATCAATGAGAGGAAAAGCTCAATAAAGGGGCCCAGGTGGCGAGCATGCATACCTTAAGCTCGGGACGTGATCCCATTGCACGAATATTCAGCAATCGGCATCAAGTTTGGCAAATTCTTGAGATTGGGTGTCGGAGCGATAAAACTTGAATTGGGATAAGAAGAGCGGCGAGCAAGGGAGACGCGTTCAGGGTGTGACAAAATTTCTAGAGTTATTATAGCTACCTAGTTACCATGCCAACTGAGACGCGTGCGTGAGCGAGCCAGAGGTGCAGTCTTGGCACATGTTTCCCCAGCATGGGAATCCATGCGGCCAGCGCCACCCTAGCTCGCGGGAGCGGAAGCTGTCACCAAAAGTCTGCACCAAAAGTCAAAGGCTCTATCTGGGAGGATTGGGGCGGAGGGTGGTCTCAAGGGAGCTCACATTTCTGCCCTATGGCAGTAGTGTAATGTGATACCGGTATAATACCGGTATGCAGACCACCAGGGAATGCAACCCGGAAATGGCTCTAAGCGTGATGCCCGTAACAGTGGGTGATCGCTAAAAGTCTTGTTCGATGAGGGTCTCGAATGGTAATTTCAAGAGTGATCTATTAGGCGCTTCCGAACTGCCTAGGGTGGTAGCGACACCATGGACTGATCGCAATCATCCCTCCTTCACGGCGGCCTGCACGCCTGGTTCCCAGTTACAAGTACCGTACTCGTAATTTTCTGACGTTTGTAAACACGACTGCTATTGCATACGGGCAAAAAATCGACCAGAGCCTCAGGATTTTGGTGGCATGCAATAGCAGTCGTGTTTACAAACGTCAGAAAATTACGAGTACTGGCACAGTAGCACTATGTCATCTGGATGCAGTGAGTGTGTCCAGAGACTAGAGCTACGGTGCCGCAATCTATGGCGGTATCACAATATCGCCAACGTAGCATTTTAGGTGAGCTTGCCAGAGGGAAGGTGCTGTAGTACCTGCATGCGTACTACCAGCACCTCATGCACCCCTCGTCGGAGGGCAGCATAGGCATGATACACAAATGTAGACTACCAAGTTGCTACCGGTATGCTGCCCGCACGATACTACTCTCATGTTCCAGTACTGTATCGTATTTAGTCTAATGGATAGAGAAGGCCAGTACCGCATTAGTGCTCGAGTAAAGACCTGTATTTCAGCACTAGTATGTTCATATTTCCAAGTCCGACCGAAAGACTATCCGGTTGTTGAATGGGGACGTTCACTCACTACTGTACCAGTACTAGTACTGCGGTAGTAAAGTACTCGAGTACATTTGATGACCTGATTGTCTTGATCCATCAGTAGAAACACATGCACCTATCGCAGCCTCGACTTTGGGTTCCAGCTCCGGAATGATATATCACATTTATCGGCGTTTATCAGATGGATGTGCCATGCGGCCGTTCTGTGGGTTACGCCAGGACCCAGCACTCGAGCAGAACAATAATACTTGTAAATGGGGCTCGAGAGATTTGGCACAATACCGGCACGATAGCGGTAGCCCCTCAGTTACAGACGCTAGATATCATAAAAGTGCTCAGGGAGATGCTTTCGTTTTGGCGCCGGCTTTACCCTCAAAGGCGCCAGGGTAGTGATGAAACAGCTTTCTCTAAGTACCGGTAGTGTCTCCTACCGGCAGAGTCATGTGCACCGCCTGCGGTCGTGTTCTGCCTTGTCAAGCCCTTCTTTTCTCCTTCTCTCTCTCTCTCTTTTGGCAAAATAATGGTAGAGCCATTTTAATATATGCTAGAGATATAGTAGGCATTCAATCCAGGCTCTGCCCAGCGCGTGTGCTACTTTATTGGATCGGGATGCTGGTCGTCGCTTCTTTTCTGCTTGTGGACACACAAGCTCACTTCCTCTTGGCAATTACAGTAAAGATGTTCAGGGTTTAGAAGTTGCGCCCTGCTGCCAAGACACTAGAGAAGGCAACAAGGGGTGAGGTTGGCGACTAACTACTGCCAGATATCTATCAGAGCTCCTAGGCTCCCCCCCCCCAGGCCTTTGTCGCTCTCTCCGCAGTCCCACTCCCTAGATTTCTCCCTCCTTCTCTTGAGAGAACTCACCATCATCAAAAATCTGTCATGGAAAACACTCCTGTTGCCTCTTCCTCCTCTGCCCTGACGCCCGCTGCAACACCTCCGGGAACCATCTCGAACACAGGTTCTGAGGCAGAGAATCAATCAAAGTTAAAGCATGTGGTTCTTGGTCGATCTGCCCCTTGGGCCACTAGCTAATCATTAATTCCCCCGGACATAGGACTCTACTTGGTATTTTGCGACGTTTCATCGGAGTGGCTGACATTGCCTCTGTCCGCTTTTCATTGCCGAGTCAACTGCTTGAACCTGTGCCCAATCTAGGTGAGAAAAGAATTCCTGAGTTGCCTAACGAGCGTTGCATACTGAACCATTTTAATAATAAAAAAAAAGAGTATTGGAACTACTTGGATCGCCCCGAAACTTTTGCTAGGTAAATGACGGAAAATACTCCTGTCACTTCTCCACTAATATTTGTTTAGCATTGGCGAATCCGACGACGAGCTGGAACGTTTCTTGGGAGTTTTAAGGTTTTGGTTTACCAAAGATCTGGTCAGATAATGAAGATAGCCGTGGTGTGGCCAAATAGCTAACGTGCTCCCATTTTTGAAGAAATTCGTTAAAGGAAAGCCATGCAAGGTAAGACATTTACGAGTGACCTAGCATAGCTAAACACACCGCACCCCCGAACAGTCGCTGACCTTTTTCTCCATAGCCGTACAATTCAACATTGGGGGAATTTTTCAGAGTGTGCTCCCCTTCGTGAACTCAACTAGGAGCCCATAGGCTGATTTAGGCGTTCGCTGGGTAAAAAAGTGCAGTTGGGATGTTCAGGAGACACTACCACCAGTCCCCTCCCGCCCTTCTTCCCGAAACTCCCGGAATTCTGCGGCCAGCAAGCCTTCTCAGGCCAGTAGCAAGGGACCTGTTCGTGTTTCATTTTTGACGGAACAAACTTCCCATCATCCCCCAGTCTCGGCCTTCTACATCGACTGCCCCGAAAAAGGTCTATCAGCGAACGGATATGATCAGGTATGGATTGGAAACACCCGAGGGGAATCTAAGATCAGTGCTCACCCAAAGCGCCATTCCAGATCAGTGCCAAGTTTACAGGGACTTCCAGTATGTGAAACGCAACTTTAAAGACTTATATTAGGCAGTACGCTGACCCCGTCAAGTCAGGGTAACTCCTGGGGTACATAACCTCGGCATTTTCATCAACTTGCACAAACGTGGTGACGAATCCTACCGACTCACTCACCCCGCTGTGAATTTGGGAGGATTCTTGAGAGGTACGTGTGGCATAGGCGGCTGATGTTATCTTCTATTCACGACTATATCTCCTAGGAACTCTAAACCTATATGTCGAGGACATCTGTTATGTAACTTGTCCCAAAACAAAATTGAAGGCCGTTCTGCAATATCTGGGCGATTCTTGGATCGGGAAAGCAAAGCATAAGGTCGAGGGAGTCATCTATCAGTACGCTCAAGAGGACGATGGCATACAGAAGATTAAGGATGTTCCCTCAAAACTTGTGCTCGCCAAAATCGAGGGATCATGGATGAGTCAATTGTATTACACAGTGCCAGGCTCCAACGTAAGCCTCTTTGAAACCCTTCTAGCGATCCTTGTTCTTACTTTGGACGAATCGACAGGAGAAGCACCTATTGATAGACTTGGATCCCCTTTTCCCCGAGCCAAAGACTTGCCCGCCACCCGACGCTATGCTTCCAAACGAGTCCCGAAAGACATGGGAAGGTGTCACTGAAGCAATTCATGCCAGAGACTACAGCCGCGCCACACAGCTCAAATCAGAGATCGAGGAAAGACAGCGCCAGAAAGCAACTGCCAGGGCGGCGGAAGGCGTTGAATGGAGACCAAGGTTCTTCGAAGCCCCAGCCCTAGCCGCTGGGAGGCCCAGACTGAGCGCAGATGGGGAGAAGGCACTGAAGGGGCTGCATACTGGCGAGTACACACTGGAGCCAGCAGCGGTTACCGGGGCCTGAGATTCGCAGGAGAGGAGCCGGACGAGTAAGATTCACACTATTTACGCTTGCTTGCCTGGAACTGTTCACGACGGCGGTGAAACGATAACAACGAAAACGGGAGAATGAAATAATATAACGGCTTCCAATTTGGTGTGGAATATAAACTATCGTAGTATAAGCGAACCGGGGGCTTTGATTGCAGCTTCTACTTACGTCTTCTGTTCGTCGTCTTTGTCTGGCGTTCTGCAATTTTCTCCCTTTCTCTTTATTTTTTTTACTCGAGTCTTTTCTTCTGGTGGGCTGTCCTCAGTCCCCACGCTGTTTAAAACACTTTTAGAAATATCCAGTTTTAGCGTGCGAGTATGTTCGAGAGGGAGGAGTAAAGGAAGATACGATACATTATATTGCTTTATCATTGCCTGCGCCCCTGGGGGAGAGGAGTATTGTAAGGGGAGGGAGGAGGCAGAAAGAAAGTCTGGCAAGCATGTTAATGGGAAAGGCACGGTTCAAGTACGATAGCAGTAGAGAATTGAGTCAGCTTGTTAAGTTACCCCGGGATCGGTACAGACGTTTATCAAATGACCACTAAACTACTAAACGTATGATACACACTATTTAACAAAGCTCATCGAGAAACTGGAAGCCCGAACTTATTATTACAATGCAAAAAAGAAAGGGAAACAGAAAATAGCTATAATAATATGAAAAATAATAAAAACAAGACAAGACAGAACTCCGATTCACCAACCCCGGCTAATATGCATTCACGCACTCCAACAAGAGGCCAAAAGCGCAGAACAAAACTCTAAATATGAGTAATCTTAAGGCATAAACGAAACCCCACCATCTTGAATGCCTCCTTCCTCCTCCCTTTCACGGAAGGGGGGAGGGCAAAGCCAGGCTACTACCACGAAGCGGCACCAAGCCCACTCCTCATATTCTCCACCATATTTTGTCCAATGCCCTTTATCATCCCGAGTTCCTCCAGGTCTTTGATAGCGGGAAAGTCATCATCATCGTCCGTCATGTCAGCTGCCTGACGACGCTCTCTGACAGCTTGGGCGAGTGCTTCTGCCCGCTTCTTGCCGACACCCTATAAAACCCCAAAATCATCAGTTCGTATCATCTTCACTGCGGAGCGAGTGATCGGGCGTGACGTGATGGGTGGCATACCTTCAGCTTCATTATCTGCGAAACATCCTCTGAGTTGATTATCCTCAAGAGGTTCCTTGTTCGGGGTGTTTGCTGGGTGTTCGATGTCCATTCTTCCTCTTCGCTTCCATCGTCTTCGTATTCTGAAGCGGTGTCTTCCATCTCGACGGCCGGTAGGGAGCGGGGAGCGGGAGCAGGTTGTTGCGCCTCCCTGTTATTATCGGAGAAGACGGCGAAGGTTCGTTTGGGCTTTGGTCTTGGCACAGGCGCTGGTGCTTGTGCGAATGTTTCTTCTGTTACGAAGACCTCCTGGCGAACGGAGGAGTATGATGAGGACCTCCCATTAGCGTTGTCGAGGGAGGATGCTAGGTCTGAGGAGTTTCGCATTGTGGTCTTAACAGTGGTGGTGGTCTTTTTGTCTTTGTCTTTTAGGTCGGATATTTTCTTGAGGAGTTTGTCATTTTCCGGAAAGTATGGAACGGCTAGCTCATACATTTTTAGGGCGGAGAAGTTTTCGCCTCTCGCTGCATGCTGCTCTGTTTTTATTTTATTTTGTTAGTTGGAGTAAGCTGGGAACATTATGTATGGAGCTTACTGGCAAGCAGTATGTAGGTAAGGCCCTCTGCTTTAGCATCTGCTTTTTTCTCGCTATATATCTAGGTCAACACCCAGCCTCTCTTCTGACAACGCAGTTACCAACTTACAGTTTCTTTTCCAAAAGCTCGAGCCTCTTATTCACTTCATCACTCACATAGGCAGCCGTCTTCTTAGCCGGCTCGTTCAGTGCTCTAGCAGCCAATATTTCCTCTACCTTCTTCTCAACAATATCCGCAATATTTGTAGGACTGAGCTGGTGGTGCTTGTCATAAGATCGCATAGGCTTCTTGACTCCCGAGGTCTGACGCAATGGTTGGGGTGCCAAAGGCGCCCGGTTTGATGGCTTCAGTGCTTTATCCTTCTGGAAGCCCTTTTGGGGGTTGGATACATGCGTAGTGTTTGTCTTGGTCGTCCCAAAAGCTCGTGTAGGCCCGTGTTGGCTCAGCATTGGAGGGAGTTGGTCGTGTCGTGATGGGAAAGAAACTAGTCACTTTAGTATTTCCATTCGATACTTGGTGGTATGATACACCATCTATTACCTTGAGGGTGCTCGTTCTCTGCCTGTTTCAACTCAATCTTCTTTGTCCGATTTGCGAAGTTTAGAGAGCTCAGGGTATCGAGGTGGAATGCCCTAGTTGGGGCAAGATTCAGTATCATGACTGTGAGGCCATTATTTTGTCCAAGTGACAGTATACGAGTCATCTTTGACTCTCTATATGGTATCCTGCTCTGCAGAACCGTTAACACATAGTTATATTGTGGGAAGTTGGATGTCGGACCTGTTTCTTGGTCATAGCCTCTACGCACTGGGCCAGCACAAATAATGACTTATTGATACTGGCAGACTCTAATATATGGTTAGTGAGGAGCATTCGAACCCAGTCTCCGACAACAGAAAAGGTATTCACCTGTCATTCTTTCCTTGTCGTTGCACGTACGCCTATTATCTTCACTACCAGCTAAATCAATACATGACACAGTGCCCGCCTTGCTTTCTCCTGTATTTTTGTCCTCAATCACAACCTTGACACATATCACGGCATGAGACCTAGAGGAGTGTGCGTTCAACTTGGTAGCAGACGTCGACCGGTTCGCATTGGCCTTGTCATACAAAGCCTCGAATTCCTTCAGCGAGGTGATCTCCTTATCAATTAAACCAACGACTTGAGTTTTTCCATTCGATTCTCGAAGCGGTAATCCAGCAGACGTTCGCTTCTCGGGAGGCTGGAAGAGATCAAAGACTCGGTCCTAGTAGAATAATATAAGCACCCTGTTGAAGAAACCAGCCGCTAAGCCCCCCTACATTGTATATCTCGTAGTATGTCATGATCACCCGGATCGTTGTAGCCCCTTCAGTTTTCCGCTCGAGCTCCTTCCCCCGGCGATATATCGCCGTTAAGAAGCGTGGGATAATCCCACGTTCAGAAGCCACCTTTTGTCCCCGCATGGTATACGTTTTGCCACTGCCAGTCGCACCATACGCGAATATAGTTACATCATTCCCTTTGAACAAATGTTTCAACGTTGGCGATACTAGTAGTTATCCCCCCCCCTTATCAGCGGTTGACGCTCCAAATGGACACTAACACCACGACGGACTCACCTTCAGAAAAAAGCTGCGCTTGGTCCGAATCCTGACCATAAACAGCATTAAACGGAAATGTGAAATGCTCATTCTCGTTCTTCGGGTTCGGCATAGAAATCGCGTCCTCTTCGGCAGACACCACAACTTCCTTCTCACTCTCTCCCGTTAGCAAGGGACGGATCCGGGCAATGATACGGACATTGTTGATTGTCATCGCGCAGAGAGGGTTCTTGAGCTAGGGAGAAGGCCCTTTTCTTCTTTCTGTTCTTTTTTTTTCTTTTCAAGACTGGACCCGGGAAGATCGTAGCTAGGCTGCGAATGTGGGATGCTGAAGTCTCGAGGGAAAGGAGCGCATGACGCGCAAGGAGAGGCCAACGGGAATTAAGGCGCGGCCAAGGTAACTTATCCCAAACACTCCGTCACCCCGGCAACCACCCTGCCCTAGCCCTTAATTTTAAACATTCATGTTATCAAATAAGGAAAGCAAGCAAATACGGGTGGGCTCAGATATGGACGTCCGGAATGGATTCGAGTGATAATATCATGAACGGATGACATTGGATGCCAGAAAAACTGGGCCCCATGCGGAGATGTCTGGAACCCCCCCTTTTTGATTAAGGAGAAAGATATAGCGAAAAACTGACTTTCCACCCTCCGCTAAGTCGGATAATAAGAGAAACTATGTCCGGCTTTACCGGGAGAGGCAACTCCAACGCCCGGCCCGGGGACCAATTACTCCAGTCCTTACGGCATCCCGAAGAACAATGGTCGACAGGCGATTTACCATATTTTTAATTTTTAATTTATTTACAGGGGACCTGCACTCCAGTGCTGACGTTCATGAATACATAGATACGTGAAATGTTTTTCACATAAAGGAGCCACCCGGCCTTGGTGTACCAGATGGAGAAGAGAACACGAGCGAGGTGCGGGAAAAGAAAAGATGCAACAACCCATTATTTTGAAACCGCGGCGCTATAGGGCAAATAGGAGTCAGTAACTCCCAACATAGATAACGCCTCAGAGAACTGGATCCAAAAACTCACGTGAGCACTTGTGTTCTAAACAAGCCTCCCTTGGTTTTTTCAATAACCTGCTGGTATACTGATTGTGGAGGATGGTTCATGATAACAGTCCCCTATGGTGGTAGTTGACGTGTTAGCAATATATCACATTAGAGAAGATGCACTCGTAATTGAACGACGTTTGTGAACAAGGCTGCTATTGCATACAGCCAAAATCCAGCTCCTCCACCTAAATCTTAGTTTCATGTAGTAGTAGTGGCCTTGTTCGCGAACGTCTTTTAATTGGTAAAAAGGCTGGGAAGGAGTCAACTCACATCCTTGTAATCGATCTTAGCGTCTACTCTGGTATCGCGAATGAGGTTCACAATCCACTTCTCACCCTCATCTTGGGTAAGATTTAGACGCTGAGCGAGATCTTTGATATCGATCCGCTGGTGAATCTTGCAATAAGATTCAGAGATCAGGTGCCTTGCCGAGTCGACAAATGAAGCGGCAGAAGATGCTAGGAAAAAGTCACTCTTTAGTACTTCTTCTGCTTCGCCGAGCTTACGCTGTGCTTCCTCGAAATCGAAGTCGATGTAGAGCGCTGCGACAAAATCGGTGATGGGATCGTGATACTCATACAGCTCCTGCTTGACAATGCGGACAAGGTCCTTGAGCTGTTTCTGGTACTGGCCGCTATTGTTCTTACGGTTACGGTTGGTGATGACTGCCGCGGCTACGTAACGAAGGATCCATGGACAGGAGGTTTGGATCGTATTAATAAAGGCCGGGGAAAAGAACAGCTCCAAAAGGACGTCCTTAGGATCCTTGAGTTCCTTAGGATCCTTGGTGTCTTTGAATTCCCTGGCATCTGCGTAGTTTGTGTAGTTAAAGAAAGGGAAGAGAGTCCAGTGAACTAGCCACGTACGAGCTTGAAGCTGGCCTAGGGGGTTGTTGTAGAGCTAACTGGTGTTAGTTCCGGTGCGTGATATCCATGGAGAGTGAATTACTTTTTGTTCGATCAAGTCCTTAACTTTGGTAATCTCCTCCATGGAACCCTCCCAATTTGCCGAGAGAATATCGCAAGCTAGCTTCCCCCATGTAGCTTGTGTGGTCTTTTCGTTGTCTGTCGACTATCTGAATGTAAGCATTTCAAACCTAGAAGTCGAATCAGAGTGACAGGAACACACCAAGACACGGAACCGGTATAAGATATCCGAAGCCTCTCCATAATTGCCACAGCTGTACTGGTGTTGGCCATAATCATAAAGCACGTTTACCATCTCTACTGTGACCTTTTTGGGGGCAAACACTCCAAATTAGCTTCTATTTCGCCGAACCATATTTAGGTGTGAATAGTGATAGTACATCATGTTTCTCTTGAAGATACTGCAAATTTTGCAGCTTGTCCGCTCTTAGATTTGACAAAACCTCCGAGTTCCCAAGCAGATTCAAAACCAGCTCACTCCTCTCACTCAAATCATGCAGCTTTTCCACAACCTCCTGCCTCTTGTTGAGCTCTTCCGGGACCTCATCGGTGCCATGTATTTCCTTGTAAAGGTCACATATGAAATCTGTCATGTTTGAGTTTTTTAGAAGGTCATATCTGGCCTGGGCCAACTCCTGATCCGTTAACCTGTCCTGCTCGCCCATGAATCCCAACAGCGGGAAAATCATATGTCTATCGAGGTGAGGTAACAGTTTGGGGATTAAATCATAGGACTCTGCCATTTCGGCGGCACCCTCTGTGCTGTTTTCGGCCATAATGGCAATGCGGTCTGGTCGCTGGTGTTCTTCGTTGATGATGTGGGTTGAAATATGAGGGGATGGAGGGGTTGATTTTTGAGGACAGGACTGCCTTTTTTTCCTCGCAGTAGCCCACTAGGACTGGGGCACCAAGCCACGGATATCGGTGGCTGGTGCATTGCAACCACGTGATCTAGTAACAGCAGTTAAAAACTAGTCTGCCATAAAACAGTACTCGAGTAGCTTAGAAATGATTCCCCTCTCGTTGAAGAGGGCTTTGCCCAGACGAGCTCATCATCGGGCACTTCGCAACCACTGCAAACGCATATCCTGTCGCTGTTCTCAACCGATATCGCAGATCGCCTGCAACACACCCGATACAATAATCCCAACCGGCCGGTCAATCGTCAGGAGGCGGCCAAGCACCCCTCATAACTTGCGACCTCCAACTTGCGCCAATGCTTCCTGCATCTGTTCCTCTGCGGCTTTTCCGCTCAAGACCTGCGGTACTTCGCCGAACGGCATCCTTCTCGATTGGTGTTTTTCGAAGGGGGGATACGTCTGACCCAGGCAAGCAGCTACCTCCCCCAGACCTATGCACTCTTCTGATGTTACTAACAACTGACGGATATCCAATAGAACGGACGCTTAAACCACTACCCTATTTCGTCTCCCGGACTCAGAATAACAATCTTCCTGTCTATCAAGAGTATAAGGCGGGCGGGAACAAACTCCAGACCCGCATACGGAAGGTTGAGGGTAATCTTCAATTTTTGAAGAATCAAATTGAGGAGGCTTTTCAGATGGAGAAGGGTGAAGTAACGATCAATTCTCTTGCCGGGCATGTCATAGTAAAGGGCCGGAGGAGGGATGAGATTGTAAGGTTTTTATCAGATCTTCGGTTTTGAGGTGAGATTTCTACTTATCACTATCAAATATGTATATCGTATGATGCTATTATTTGGCTTTCGCTTCTTTATGGTGAAAGAGGGACTCGACCAACTTGTAAGTGTACAAAATAGAACAAAAAGGAGCACGAAAGGCCTCCCAGAAAACCGCTAAGCAACCAAGTGGGAAGGGACGCCAAAGTTCACTGAAGGATAAAATACAGGATAAAAGGTAATAGCAAAGTAGTAAATGGGAATTTCAACAACGAAAGAAGAAAAGAGATGTGGACCCAGCCTTTGTACAAACGTGAACCTACATCCAACAACCCCAAACGACTGGTATACCGCAGACATTTAGCCTTCAGCCATTTAACCCGGCATAAGTACAAAGTTTTTTGACAATAACTCCATCTATCTGAACCGTCAACAATGCACCCAAAAGACTCTCTTTCTTCGGTAAAACTCCAAGAGGTATTTTCGAATGATCGCCAGCTGCATCTCCGGACTTTTCTGCCAGTTTTTGCAAGACCCCCATACCCCGGTGCGTGATTCTAGCGAAGGGTTGCGAATCATCGAGGTTAGGCATCTTTCCAGTTTGACCTGACTGACGGGGGTGCATTGGGGTCCCTTGAGGACTCAACAAACAGACAAGCCGCAGTAAGCTAAGGGCGAATCCATCTTCGGAGGATAGCCAGGAGCGAGCTACACCTTGATCGGGACCAGGCGCAATTCCAGCGAGAATCTCAGCGGCAAGCATCCCCTGTTCTAAGAAAGGTTTTCGTGCCTCTACGGCTTGGGGAAGCGCGACCTTCATGTTATCAGGAATTGGAGATATTGCCAGGGCAAATGATCGGGTCAGAAGATCGTAGGCAGGCGTTGTTGAGGACTCAGAGAGGAATATTGTACGGTAAAAGGCGCGGTTTGGCTCATCCCGAGCAAGCAACTTAGCCAAACTATCTACTGCGGGGGGTAGATAGCGATGGACCGAAGGAGAGTAGGAGGTAAACATCAAGGAATCTCGCCCCGATGCTGCTGGCAGAGGCTGAGGGGCAAAGGCCAATATCAAATGCAAGAGATTAAGTGCCTCGTCTTCACTTGGCAATGTGATTGAGTGCGAAAGGTTCGATAGAAAGATGACGATGTCCTTCATGAAATCCAAGGTGTTGGTGTTAGTCCTCAACAATAGCTTACTGGTACCCAGCCTTTCGATAACGCCCGATAAAAATCTAACCACATTTGGATCTGCCAGCGCCTTATGGTTCGACTCAAAAAACGAAAGATTCCGGAAAATCGTAGTTATGCATATAAGTTTATCAGCCGCCTTTTCCAGTTCATGCTCCAAGGACCCAAACCGCGCGACATCAATAAGTCTCACAGTCTCCGCTTTACAGGCCCTCACGATATCCTCGTAAGCTGGAACAGCAATTGCCTCTGAGCTCTCCTCAGCATGCTCTCCTAAGATCTCAACCTGAGACTCGGCAACATCTACTAATGTCTCAATCAAATCTTCACAACTCTCCAATGCAAGAGACCACCTAGATTCCACAGAGACAGTCGCCAGCGTGTCCAGGGCGAGCCGTACCTCAGCGGAAATACCACACTTGAGCATCATCGTTAAAGCATGAACATCTATCACCCCCAATTCCAGGAATGTCGGCGTCGTAGGCTTGTGAAACATAAAGTCATTTCCTATTTGGCTCAAAACAGAGACATTTAGCCCTCCATGTGTATCCAATCCTCGAACTTTGGGTTTGAAATCGGATGGAATCTCTTTCAAGGTATTATTTGGTGGTTGCGCAGCTGAAAAAGGGATTGCATCAGGCAGAACACCAGGTTTCACGGGAATTTGAGCGGCAGACAAAGAATAATTTGGCGGAATGTGGTGACCCTGTGGGGGTGTTGAATCCAAAGAAACACGGTTTGGAGTACTAGGGAGTTGGTTGTATTGGGGAGGTTGTCTTGATGGCTGTCTAGGCTGAGGAATAAACCCGTTGTGAAGATTTGACCGTGCGTGATTATTCAACACAGGTGTTTGAGGTTGTTTGGGCATTCCTTGAGGCCTTGTATGTTGCATTTGTTGGGAATTTGGCATTTGCTTTGTTTGCTGCTGTGACTGCTGCTGCTGCTGCTGGGGATGCATTTGCTGCCTCATATCCGGCCCAGACTGCTGACCTCTTGCTATCGCCAATTTCTTTGGATCCCCCCTGCCCCGCAGCCAGGCCTGTTCGTAGGCAGCTAAATTCAACTTGAAAATTTGAACTAGATCGTCCGCGGCCGTGGGAAACGACTCAGGAGAAAAGCCAAGGCTCATCGATACCGCGTGCCACTTATTCTCCATCGTGACTTTTTGTGAACCCCCCAACTTCAGAACGCTCGCGTAGAGATTTACTAAGCTTACTACCCTCCCGCCAATGTATGACTGGCCCTGTATGGGTGTGCCTTGCTTATTCATAAAATTGATTAGGCTCTTCATGAATTGATTAGGGTCACTATGTGGCTGACTTGGACTTGACCCTGAGCTTTGAATGGGCTGTTGCCCTTGGAGTCGCGGAATCTGACCCGGGTTCATAGAATTCGGTCCCATATGAGGAGGCATGCCTGTCGGAGACTGCCGAGGGCCGGGACTCTGCGACTGCTGTTGGTGCTGCTGTAGCTGCATGATTCTCTGTTGCTGTTGTTGTGAATGTTGCTGGAGTTGCTGTTGCTGACGAAGTTGATACATCATGTGCGCTTGCGCTGGTGTTGGTGTTTGCATCTGCTGGCTCGGGACGGGAGCGGGCGGGGCAGATGCAGCAGTAGAAGGCGAGGAGAATGCTTGTGTGAATGATTGAGAATAGGAGGTCTGGGGGGGTGGCGCTAAGTTCATGTTGCTATTTTGAGGTGTGCTTACACGCGAGACCTGGTTTGGCGGTGGGGAGCCTTGAGGCATAAATGGTTGTTGTGGTGGTGCGGGCGAAAAAGGAGATGGAGATTGGGTTGCGACGCGTTTGGGTGGAGGTTGGTTGTAGATTTGGTTCTGCATTACCGGGGAAGGGCTCGCGTTTGCAGACCCTACATGCTGAAGGTGTGAGTGGGAGGAGTAGCCAACAGGGGTGTATTGTCGCTGCTGCGTGGCGCCCGCATTGTTTTGATAAATTTGATAAGTCGACTGGGGATTGGAAGCATGAGGAGTCTGCGATCGCGGAGTAGGGGGATTCACGGTGGTTTGACGAGGAGATACAGTAATAGGGTCTTCGCGAGGTCTCGGTCGTTTTAATGGAACTACAGGATTAACATTATACGCTGGCTGTTGAAATCCCGGAGAGGAGGTTCGCGAATTGCCATTTTGAATTTGGGCGCGCTGATGAACCTGTTGCTGAAACTGATGAGGATCTATGGTCGACTGGGTTATCACAGCCGCACCAGGATCGAAAGGAGAGTGCATTGCCGTCACAGAAGAGGCTTCAGGGCCAGCGAACGTAGAGTTCTGAACAGCCGGGGCGTCTTGCAACCAACCAGGCGCAGAAGGCACTGACATCGACTCCTACAAGAAAACACGCGTTAGCCAAGACCGGTTTTCACACAAACGGTATGACAGCCATCATCGCCATCACTGCGCTCGAGATCTCTCCCGGCGTGGGCCACGATTTACTCAACAATATGAGAGCGGCGGACATGGGGCACGCGGATCTTTGCAGGAAATATTGCGGCGAAGAGAAATAGATGGAAGGATGCATAAAAAATGATGAGTCTTAGACTCTAGCCAGACGCGTGCACACACAAACACGCAGTGAACAAAGAGCAGAAGATGGTGGCACAAGGGGAAAGTGGGCAGTCGAGTAGATAGGAAAGAAGACAAGTTTGAGGAGAAGGTTAGAGTACTGACCAAGAACAAACAGGTCCCGGCAAGTGGGTACGAACGAAGCTTGCTCGAGAGCGGAGACAAGTGAGTGGTGGTGGTATGTGTGTCAGATCGTCCAGATGTTGTCTCCGGCTTGCCAAACAGGTAGGGGGGGTTGGAATGAAAAATGAGTAATAATAAAAATGGAAAAATGAGGGTCAGGGAATTGGAAAAAATTATAATCCGCAGTGAGCTGTTACAACAGCTACCACAGCTACAGCTACAAGCTACCACAGCTGTTTCTATGCCCAAGGAGGGGGGGAAAGCTTGAGTGAGGATCAAGAGGCTCAAAAGTTAGCCACACGGAACGGCTTGCACAGACGTAGGTAGGTAGCATGCTGGAGGCAACAACTGGAGGAAGCGGGCGGGGGGGGGGGGGGGGGGGGGGTTAAGGGGGGGGGGGGGGGGGGG
>Ga0307517_10001371_pt1 | contig 40982 bp, 49 predicted proteins | sample 23_EM_MG_FD_194515 | JGI IMG/M metagenome (GOLD analysis project Ga0307517, IMG submission 194515) | Populus trichocarpa ectomycorrhiza microbial communities from riparian zone in the Pacific Northwest, United States - 23_EM | ecosystem: Host-associated > Plants > Roots > Unclassified | place...
ACGCAGTCAGAACGCAATAGCGGAGGACCCGACGCAGTAGGAATGGAAGAGTCGTAGATCAGGGGGAGTCAGGAGGTAATAGAGGAGCACCAGACGCAGTCAGGACGCACAGGACGTAGGGGTCCGTGTCCGGATGGCGTCAGGACGGATGGCGCTAGGTGATGCAAAGTCAGGACGCGATGTCGATCCAACGTTACCTCCTGATTCGCGATTACCATTCCGAAGTCCCGGGCGTCAGAAGCACGGGGCGCCCAGGACGCAAGGTATTATTTTTGCTGATGTTTCCTTTTGTTTTTATTTGCTTCTATAGGAGCGTGGGTTACATAGCTAGCCCGCTAGGGAAACTATGTGGTAGGTTGCTGGATGACTAAGGGATGGGAAGGATCGTGGGGTTGAAGTGGCAGGGGTGGAGTCAGCAAAGACAAGAGAAGAGATAAGACCGATGACAACCTGTACGTAGACTACTTTGCTCGTGGGCTTTCATCGATAGGGGGTCAACTTTAATCTTTCAGGTTTTTCGACGATCATCAACGATTTCTTTGACATTACCCTTGGTGTGAGTGGCGATTGCCCACTTCGGTATTGTTTTGTTTTCCCTACCGTGATATCATTTCCCCTTTCTCCGACACACTTTTTTTGCTTTCCTTTATCTATCTTGCTTCAAGGGACGAAAGTGCTTTCATGGACCGAAATCATTGTTTCAGTACCTACAAAGACGCGTAGGGTATGAAGGAGGTTACTATTCCCAGTAAGTGGATTGGGTGCATCCACAAAGGACAGGTTGGTAAAAGATGGAGTCCGAGGGAAAAAACCCATTTGTACGATCCCGAGGACAAGTCGTGTGATGCCAGACCAGAATACGACCTGCGGTTGAATGCCAAATTCTCGACGGAGCCAACCAAAGAAGATTGGCCATCTTCTGTCCAGCGAGTTAGACTACCCTTGGTGAGAATGAGGGTAAGACAATTTGTAACCATCATTGTCAACGGATAAACAGATGAGCTGACACCCGACGTGGTCTCCACACCATCAGGAATAAAGAAAGCGCAGACCGATAAGTTGGCCATGGGAGCAAAAGGTATGGCAGAGAGTTTTCAGGGTCTACGGGTGTTCGTACTCACGTGAAGTTCGCAGAATAGCGGACAAGATACTTAGTTTGTATAGTGTTAGCATTTATACCGCGATTGCTCAGACACGGAATATAAATATTGAAGCATCTTTGCGACTATTAGAGACAATAAGCACGGAGAAGAGATCTTATCACTATAAGAAGTTCTACATTTTTAACCTTACCAATACTTCGACTATCTACCCCGAAGTAACCTTTATATCTAGCCTACATTACTTGTGTCTTCTTAACCAGTTCTCTGGTATAATAACAATTCAGGTCCTAGCTGTCGGAATACCTCACGCCGAAGCTACCACCTAACATCTGTGAGGCAGAGATGTTGAGTTTTTTACTTGTTTACAAGTGTCATTTTCTTTTTTTTCTCTAAAGATGAACATTGATGGAAGAATGTTCAATGAGATTGGGGGGAGTGATAGAGTATCCCCATCACGGTATATTAGGTTAGGACACACTTGTAGGTGTGAGCTGGACTATTGACCAGATAGCACAGCAGTGATTGGTGTAGTGTGGTCGGAGCCCACTATGTGGCTGACAACAACCAGTATCTAGTCTGAGCTGCATTCCCCCCCCCGGATGATGACTTCTTAGAATCACCTCACACTCCTTTGCAAACATACTTGTCATACACATTGAATATCAAAGGAATCTCAATTTCCCTATTAGCTACTGACCGGATCTTTCTCATGACGCCACTTGCCATCATAGCTCTGTCCTTCCAGTGCTTGTACGATGTCATATTCCCGTGCAGACACCCGGCCTCCATCATTATAGATCTATGGATGACCCTTACATCAACTAGAGTTTTATAATATCCTCGCCCATCCCTCACATGCATCATGAGGTATAGGGGGAAAATGTGAACTTTTGCTGATGTTACTCTCATTATCGCTAGCATCACCATCACTCTTATCTGTCAGATACTTTTCTTAACATTCTGCTTCACATATTCCCAATTTTTCACATAATCCTCACCCACTTTCCGACACTTTTGCTGCCACTTTTATAGCTACCATATTCCTAATAGACGTTGAGAATATAACTCAAATCTCATTCTGCCAAGCCCATAGTATGCTACACTCCCACTAGCTACTTACTAACACATCCTGGGCTAGACTTAGTGAGTTTTGCGAGATTTTACCGTATGTCGGATGGACACTTACTCTAGGATTGTAATTGCCTAATTTTCATTACTCAGCACATTTCCAATCCAAGATGAAGTTCTTTCTGCCCTCTACCGAAGCACTCTACCAGGGGGTTATCATATTTAACTTGCCATTTTTGTATCATACCATTAGCTATAAGGAGTCACACATTTCGTACCAAAGTCTTTAGACTCTGGGAAGCTCGCATAAACATTTTTCACCCCCGGGCCTGAGTGCCTCTAATATTATTACCCACCGCGTTTTGCATGTGAACTTAGTACCAGTGTTTTACCGCCAACAAAGAAACTCGCTTGTAATACCCTAATGTCAACCACACTCCTCAAAATTCATCTAATTTATGATAGCTAAACAAATGCAGCAGCCCCATGGACCATAGCATCTGTCAGAGTATTCACCCTCCAAAGCCTCCCCTGACAGACGCCTAGCTACCCTAGTACTGCAATGAGACCCCTTCAGCCTGACGTATCAATCGAGCCCGCAAACCTAAACATTGACAGAAGCCCCCCCCCCGGAGACTTGTTGGTTACCCTGAACGGGAAAGGGCAGTAGTGGGCTAGTACTCGAAATACTGAGGAAATTCAAGGGTTTCCGAGGAGCCACAATCCTTGATTTGTCACTCTGTATCACTCGAGATGCCGGTGTTCTCTGAGGATCTACTACTGGGGGTGAACACAGTGTACTTACACTCGCGTACACATCTGAAAGAATTACCGATAATGGTGGCGGATGGGGGTGTTTGGCACAGCAGCGTTTATGTGGAAGACTATATGTTGGCACATCAGTTGTGAAAGTTGGGTGAAAAATGAGAAAATATTATGTAATCATTGGAAATGGTTGATTCAAACAACTGAACCTAATATGATGAGATGATAAAACTTGTTTAAATGGGATTTACTAACTCAAGGCTAACCTACAAAACATTTCTCCCAAACTGCAGTTTCCATACTTCAAATCCCACTGTTAACTTATGAGCCAGAGCCCAGCTAAAAAACTATCCCATTCAAAGGTCGCCATGCCCAACACCCCCTTAGCCCGTTTGTGCACTGCCTGCGCAGTGATTCCTCCCCAATGATTTGCTGCTATTACTAACCGGAGTCCTGATGATTGTGAACAGGGGAAGGAAGGAAATTCGTAGATCATATTGAATCCCACCAAAGCACCACATCCCACAATGGTAGAGACGGGGGCGACAGGATACGCCAGGGCCCCTCCCCACAACCCTACAATGTGCCTCTCAGGAGCGTCATCCATTTCCTCCCTCGATCTTCCTTCTCTGGCCCCGTCTTAAGAACAATCATCTCCGTACTAACCTCCGTCTTGCCCCGAAGCACACGCCTGCCGCCCTCCAGATCTTCCCTTGTTGTCTCTTCTGTGCCTCTGGGCACATTCCCTGAATGGACTCCACAATTACTATCCTTATCCTCCCCCATACTCCTGAACCTTGAACTCGCCCAGCTCAGCGAACTAATCCCCGGCCCGCCCCTGACAAACCTGACTTTAAGCAGGAACCTAAACGCTGGCAAGCAGAACGCTATGAGCGCAGCAAGCACCTCTATGGAGGAGATGAGCTCGAAGTGGTGCTGTTGCTGTAGGGTGATGTTCCCGTGGAAGTCCGGCTGGAAGACGCCGGTTTGGTTGAGGTAGAATATTCGCACTATTGTTGCGCTGATGGAGATTATGCCGATTGCGAAGACGAAGGCTACCGCATAGGTATCTATGCGTGTGAGGCGGAAGGAGCGAATTACGAGGAGGGGAACAGCCATTACTTGGTTCTTGTGTTAGACTCGGGTTCTCGTCCTTTAGGGGATGGGGGGAAGCGGGGGTGGGGGGGGGGGGGAGTACGCATGAGATCAGTGACGATATTAGAGCTACTCAGTAGCCATTGGACATATTTCGCTGTATTTGGAGTACACCGTCTGCCATGTTTCATTACCAGTTTCAAATCCCTAAGAACAATATTAGGTTGTTTATCATACTTGCAGGCCTAGCTAGGCCCAACAGGAACATACCAAGAAATAGCCACAGGCTTACAATGAGTAAAGAACGTGACCATGATGGCTACAAACGTAGCAGGAATGAACAAGCTCGTGGCATAGAGTGCGAACCTCTTCTGGCCTTGAGTCCTAGAGAACATATTCCAATAGAACAGGACAAAAGCCGCTTTAATGCACCACAACTCAGCCATATATCCCAATCCAAGGAAATATACAAACTTCCTCCCAAGCCAGTTAGCTTTTGCCGTTGAGGTAATTGGGGAGGAGGATACCGAAAAATTACCTTGAGCGTTAAACCATTCCTATCTGTAAAAATCTTGCCGTAAATCTGGGCTTCCTTCCACTCCGGATGGCTCCTTCGAACCTCAATTTCGTGTAGTGACCCGTAGCACATGTAGCAAACAGTTGCGAGAGCAAATAGCGTAGAGACGAGGAGGAAAACATCACTCGCGATGGAAAATCTGCTCAGCTTCTCGTGCCGTCGGACGTAGAAGCGGACAGCTACAAAGGTGAAGAAGGTTATTCCAACGGTGAGGATCCAGGCGAAGAATTGCACCGGTGTGAATGGCATGATTAAGGGGGGTGATTGAATAGTGGTATACTTAGCAAAATACTGTGGAGTGGGGGAAAGGTTTCCAGGTGGGTGATTAAGGGGAAGAGGAGGTGGGATTTATATCATACAGATAGGAAGCTGGAAGTAAGGTATATTAGAGGGGAGTTGTCTCATAATGTTGAGTCTCACTGAGGAGCAGAAAGCTAGCCCGGGGCTTCGGTATGGTATTAATAGCGAGGCATCTAGCACTTATCCTTAGAGTGGTTCCCTAGAACTAAGAAATGTCATCTAACTCCTAAGAGCCTGAGCGGCCTAAGTAAAACGTGTGTTGTAAACCGGTATAGTGCCGGACTTCCTAAATCGACACTTGGGTTAATTCAATCTCATGATTAAGCGAGCGATCTCTCTCTCCTCTTAGGTTAAATAATTTCATATGTGGGGCAAATATTAGAAGATCTATTGCCTCATTGAGGGCAGTAGCTGCAAGGTATCACTAGATATAGTTAGATCAGTCGGTGTTGATTTGGTAGCTCGGATTACCCTAATATAGAAGAGACGCAGAGATTTCTTTAGATCCTTTTGTAATTCTCTACTGAGTAGACAATCATAAAGCAAACACTTTTACAGGAGCCTCAGGGCCTAGGGGAGGCGAGTTTGAGGCTGACCACATTTGCGGTTGGCTGGGGGGGGTTCGTCCGGATTGTCCGGCACCATACCATTCGAGTAGGGAGGCTCTGTGGGGAACCCTGGAGGCGAACCCGAACTTGGCGCCACAGCAACGGTCTTCCACCTTCCCAATGTCGTTGGTTAGATACTGTAATTCAAGTGCAGAGCAGGTCCCTAGCCCGAGCTCTAGGCGTGAACCAGGATATGCCTGTCGTTGATGAACTGCTGAGAGTGTGAACCCGAGAATCTAAAGAGTCTAAGCCAAGCGACTGAATAGCTCAGGATCTTTGCTACCAGTAGGTGAGATTCTGGATGGCCATACAGGTAAGAAGCAGTATCCAAACGATGAAGTATGGGCGCTCAGATACGCGCAGATAATTAGCCACATATTTTTCTATTCTGTGTTTGGATCCTTCTTACCTTTCAGGTATATAAAGTGATCGCGCATGTCGAAGTTCGGACCTTTCTTTTTCTATTGGCTCGTCCATTTATAACAGTAATGACACAGAGCAACGTTTTTAAATTCAAGTTCAAACGCAGAAATAACCCCCTAGGATCCAGTCCGCGGAAACCACAAAGTCCTCCCCTATTTCCCCAGGCCCTGTGGGAGTACGATACCGTAAAAGCTTCAACAACCGGCCCATGTGCTATCGTCGAAAATTCCCTATTCTGGACCAGGGGCAAGGAGCACAGCAAAAGGTGAGTTAATCAGCCCCTCTGAGAGAGATATAAAAAACAAAAAAGCACCAGACCATGCCAGAGGAAGCAACCCCAACGACGTAGCACATGGGCCGATTACTGAAGTTCTTACGGCACTGAGACTGGCTGGTTGGAGTCGGAGCGCACTTCTAACCCAACTGGATACTCAGCGACTATCCGCGACCCAGCTACTCGTCCCCCTCAAGAAGTACCCGAAAACAGGGGGGGTATATTTTGTATGGGCGCTCAGACACGCACAGACATTTTGCCATATATGTCTTTAATCCCTGTTTTCGGGTACTTCATGAGGGGGACGAGTACAATAATTTCCACCTCGTTTTTCAAACCCCGCAAAGTCGCAATTACCTCCCAGGTAATTCTCAAAGTGCTGGTGTCGGAGTCACAAGCAAGAAACAAGTGCAGGTGGGATCACATCCCATCGCTCTCCCCGCTATCACCCAATCAGCAGATCACGGTTGCATTTCTCAGATATCGCTAAGATAGCCGAGAACTATTTTCCTATCTCCTCCCTGTACCCCTGCAAGCCCTAGCAATCTGGCAGAGCTTAGAGCACGGTGCAAAGGCCGGTAGGGGATAGCAAGTACCATACCATCTCCATTTCCATCCGGAATGTCCTGGAGAAGACTGGACGAAACACGGAAGCCGAAAATGGCAATCCTTGTATGGCTCTTTTAGTGGACCGCGCAGTCCGTACGGATGAACAATACCACTAACCTCACGGCGCCGGTGTTCTCAGCGAGGAGGTATGATTTTGCTTTTGCCATACGGCGCCCGCGTTTGAATTAGGGTTAGAAGTTAGAAGTTGGGTTCAATCTCATTTATCCAACTATATAAGTTGGAGCTCTTGGCGATTATTTGAGAGAAGAAAGCTCCTTCCCAGCAGGAACTTTGTGCCATTGCATATTCCTTACTCTTCTCAGGTGTTGCCTCAGGCATGCTGCAAAGGCCCAGGACTTCCAGCTTCTAACTTTGATTTATGCAAGGGGGCGCCATCACTCTGCCGTAACTGTGCCAAGGTTCCCACTACTTTGAAAGACGCTAAGCGACCTTCAAAGATTGGCAGCTCAAGGAGGTGGACAGCTCAACAAGACTTTTCTCGGTAAATCCCCTTCGTACTCGCGCCGAGAATAAGTCCTGACACCGGGCGCAACCACAACCCCCCCCCAAATTCAGCCATGACGATAACTGCTACAATGGCAACCACAACTGTAATGTCTATAATACCAAATGCCCCTAGATTAGAGTCCCTCCCTCTCTTGAGGAGCCAAATATTCGGTAGGATCTTTCATTTTGACTGTTGTATCGGCTTAAGCGATTGTGGATGGATGGTTGGGGGTTATCCCTTCGTGGGTTTTCAAGCAACGCGCTAAGTGCCCGTAGAGCTAGAGGTGGAAGCGATCGGTGGTGAAGTAACTAAAGAGAGCAAAGCTAGGAATAATTGTGACAAGCATGATGTACCGTAAGTATCGTATGATGAATATTAAGGGTGGTACCGGTATCCTGTTCACTGCTTAGATCCCTTTAACTGTATTCAAGCACTGGCACTAAGTGCGGGTCCAGCTGGTAGCGGAAAAGATTGGAGGTGAAGTAACTAAAGAGAGCAAAGTTAAGAATATCTGTGACAACTACTCACTCGTCTTTGCCAAGAATACCTCCGTGAGCCGAAAATTTGGTGAGAACTCCAGCAAAATATCGGCTGGCGGAGGTATTCTTGGCAAAGACGAGCGAGTATGATGTAAGTATCATATGACGAACATGAAGGGTGGTACAAGGTACAGGCATAAAAAAGTGGTACGGAGCAGGGGAGGGGAGGATCGACTATGGTAAGAATTATGGAACACGGTTACCGAAGAGAGATAGAGGAGCACCTGACAACCACAACCAGTGTTTGAAAAAGACAATAGGTATCGTGACATGTAAAACAACGCTATTCATATTCAGAGGGTAATAGAAATAGATAAAAAAGAAAAAGAAAAAGTTTAAAGCGAGCAGCTGAGCAGGAGCGAAATGAATAAGGTATCGGATGATTTTGGAAATACAGAGAGAATTTCTTGTAAGATATTGTAAAAAGAAAAAGGATATGATAGATTAAAGAAATATAAAGAGATGATAATATGTGTAAATGTCAGATGATGTAGAACAATACAGTACTAGGGGTTTTCAAAGTTGAAAAACCTGTAAAAGAGTAGCGTACTTCTGTGTTTCAAGTAAGCTTGGCATCAACAAAAGGAGTTAATCTAAAGTGAGTTTACCATACCACACATTACTTTATGTGTAACGTATTTGACCTAGTAATGGGACACTCACTAGATATGGGACACTTGGCAATTACAGTGTCCCACATACTAAAATAGGAATACCTCAACCTAAGCTAAATCTATTGATCTGTAAATCTATCTATAGATAGCTAACATATCTTTCAATATGCTCTAGCAATATTACTCTCCCATTGGAAAAACTGATTAAGTAATAGTACAAAGTGTAGAGAAATATCCAATTACCTATATAGTGAGTAATGTATTTTATATAAAATTGATAAAAAATGGTAAAATTATTCTAACTGCTGGAGAAGGTAGAGGCGCATGTTCTCCTGAGCCTGCATGTTGTAGAAAGTTGATTCAATATCTACAAAGTCCAAGTTGTTGATTTCAATCAGTTCAACCTTTGAAAATCACAATATTTTTCAGTTTGTATCATAAAACTATTAAGACCTCTATTAATACTTAATTAAAACAGCTGAAAAATATTCCATAAATACTTGATAAGCCTATAATAATGATCTATAATGAATATTATGCCTTTAGGCTTTAAAGATAATATTTGCTAACTCCTGTAGAAAATGTCCTAATTTACAATATATTGACTATTTTATATCTGATACAATTGATAGAAAATCATCAACTTATGCTATTTACTAGAAACTACAGGGAAAGTATATCTTTTCATATTACCTATTATTGTAAATATAAATTACAAGTTGAGTGACTTCAAGTATAATATTTGTATTTTATACAAGATTTACAATATGTATCTAACAGTTTCAATTATTTAAAGGTTACTAGAATTACAGAAACAAAAGTATAATTTCATTCATAAACTCGTAGAATACTTGAAATATGTATTAGGTTATATAGAAAGTCGAAATATGATATTTTTGTGTATGACAAATGTTATACCGATTGAAATCAACAACTTGGACTTTGTAGATATTGAATCAACTTTCTACAACATGCAGGCTCAGGAGAACATGCGCCTCTACCTCCTCTAGCAGTTAGAATAATTTTACCATTTTTCATCAATTTTATATAAAATACATTACTCACTTTATAGGTAATTGGTTATTTCTCTACACTTTGTACTATTGTTTAATCAGTTTTGCCAATGGGGGAGTAATATTGCTAGAGCATATTTAAAGATATGTTAGCTATCTATAGATGGATTTACAGATCAATAGATTTAGCTTAGGTTGAGGTATTCCTATTTTAGTATATGGGACACTGTAATTGCCAAGTGTCCAATATCTAGTGAGTGTCCCATTACTAGGTCAAATACATTAGGTAGAGACGCAGGTTCAGAGGTCGGTAACCAGCCAAGAAAGTATTTTAGTTTGAGTGACGTAGAATGAAATGTAGCTATGAGGAGAGCATTGCGACCAACTTATTCTCCCAACCCAATGCCTCGCACTTCAGAAAAAGCTCAACTGGCAAGCCAACTTCAGAATACCTGGTTGGCCCATATCCTTCAGGATATGCTCTTTGATGAGGATGAGTTGAAATTGCTTCAGCAATTTCTTGGCTCAGGCCCGATAGAGACCTTTCACCACAAACGAAATCTGTCCTCCCTCGCAAACGAAATCAATTTCAATGGGGCAACGCAAAAGAACTCGGAGTGGGGAGGTTTGTGATCACTTGATGAGTATGGATGTGAGATGGCTAGTGGATTGGAGAAAAGTGAGGAGGATGAAGAAATTGGCGAGTTTATTAGCTTTTTGGCTATGGCTGTACAAGGGATTCGATATTTGGCACCACGAGTGCCAATTCCCCGTTCTAACCATCTATTCACACATCATGTATGTTAGCCATTTTAACAAATATAATTATAATTATAATATTTGTGAATTCTGATAAAAGTTAGTTTTATACGATGTGTGCAATGAGATTCCGGGTATTTTTTCGAATGAGCAGAGAGTCATTCAATACTCTTACGATGCTTATTCAAGGCGATCCAATTTTTCAAAACCGTTCCCAGAATCCCCAAACTGCGGTAGAAGTGCAGCTGGCCACTGTACTATATTTCCTTGGATCCTCCGGGGCTTCCGTGATTCGAGGGGCTGCCAGGCTGGTAATTGGTGAGGGCACTACGCGCCTGTACTGCAATCGTAGTATTGCTGCTCTCCTGCATCTACTGCCTCGGGTCCTCTCTTGGCCGAGGCCTGGTACTATGGAGGTTCGAAAAATGCGGATTGGGGTAGAGAGGGCAAGCGGTTTTCCTGGATGTGTGGGATTTTTAGATGGAACGGATATGGTAGTGCAGCGGAGTCCGTCCTACCATGGCGAAACCTACTTCAACCGCAAAAAACAATATGGGTTCAATATTCAAGGGATTTGTGATAGTAATAGAAGGTTTACCAACATATCGGGAGGCTATCCTGCCTCAGTTGGTGATGCCACTGTATTTAGTGGTACATCCTTCTTCCGAGAGCCAAATTTATTTTTTTCTCGCCCCGACGAATACGTCCTTGCCGACAAAGCCTACAGAGTTACAAGACGCTGCATGACCCCCGATAAGGAGCCTCTGGCCAGCAGGGCAGCTGGTGGATACCAGGAGTTTAATTGCCGCTTGGGTGAAGCCCATGTCAAGATTGAACATGCATTTGGGGTATTAAAATGTCGATGGGGATCACTTAGAGGTATTCCGATTAATATCAGAACAGGACAAGATCACGTAAGAGTACTTGCTTAGATTATGAGTTGTATTTTACTTCACAACTTTTTATCCAATTTGGAAAGCAATGAGGATTGGGTAAATAATTATGAGATAAGAGATGAAATTGCTGATATTGAGGAAGATGAGGTTATTGGAATTGAAGCTGAACGCTGGGCTGGAGCAGAATGGAGAGATCAAATGCGTGAATATTTTCTTTATTAATATATATAATATATAGTACATGAAAGTAAAAAATGGTGCCAGAAAAAAAAAGAATAAATCCAATCTCCTTCGGTTTCTTGCAGTTAGTTATGGTTTCCCACTGGCACAGTTTTCTCTACAGTCCTCTGCCGTTCCCTGTAGTTCCTCAAAATCAGTTATTCCTCCCTACACTCTTCACTAAACTGCTATACTCGCTTATACTAGCTCCCACTCCTTCACACTTCCCTACAATCTCCAGCACTCCCCCGTACTCCCCCACACTCTCCTATACTTCTCAGAACTACTCTGTCCCTACTACACAATACTACACTTCCGTCTACTCCACGACCCTACTTCTTTCTATTCCACCGCACCCGCCTCTACCCCTCCACACCCACCTCTACTCCACCGCACCCCCCTCTACTCCACTACACCCGCCTGTACTCTATCGCACTCGCCTCTACTCTACCGCACCTGTCTCTACTCCACCCTACCCCCCTCTACTCCACCCTACCCCCCTCTACTCCACCCTACCCCCCTCTACTCCGCCGCACCTCCCTCTACTCCGCCGCACCTCCCTCTACTCCGCCGCACCCTCCTCTACACCACCGCATCCCCTTCTAGTACGCCACACCCCCCTGTACCCCACCGCACCCCTCTCTACTCCCTCTCACTCCCCTTTTCTCACTCACACTCCCCTCTACTCCCTCACACTCCCCTCGACCCCTCTGCGCTGCCTCTAACTGCCTCTAACTGCCTCTAACTGCCTCTAACTGCCTCTAACTCCTCCGCACTCCCTCTCCTCTCCCTTCCACATGCCCAAACTGCCAGTACCCCAGCATACTCCTATCCGGAAGTGCACAGGGGGGCTGTAGTATGTGGGTGATGATATGAAATAGGGTAGTAGAGTGGAGGAGAATAGAAGAAAGTGCATGGAAGTATGGGGAAGTGGGAGAGAGTAGAAGGAGGAAGGAGGAAGGAGGAAGAGTGTGAAGAAGTTGAGGGGAGTCATGGAGAATGGAGGTATGCAAAGGAGTACGGAGGTATGAGAGAGCGCAGGAGAGTGAGAAGGAATTGCGAAAATTAGAGAGGAGCATGAGCGAGTAGGGGGAAGTAAGAGAGAGCGCGGAGGGGTAGAGGGGAGTGTGAGGGAGTAGAGGGGGGTGAGAGGGAGTAGAGGTGTGAGGGAGTAGAGGTGTGAGGGAGTAGAGGGGGATATGAGGGTATAGAGAAGGGTGCGGCGGAGTAGAGGGGGGGTACGATGGACTAGAGGAGGGTGCAGTGGAGTAGAGGGGGGTGCGGCAGAGGGTAGGGGTGAGGGTGAGGGGTGGAGGGAAGTGTGGGAAAGAGGGTATAGAGGAGTAGGAGGAGTGCGGGGGGGAGTGTGGGTGAGTTAGAAAGAATGTGGGGAGTGGAGGGAGTAAAGGGAGTAAAGGGAGTGTGGGAGTAAGGGGGAGTGTAAGGATATGGAGAGGAGTGCTAGGGAGTGCTAGGGAGTTGTTAGGTAGTAGCTTCGGCGTAAGGTATTCCGACAGCTAGGACCTGAATCGATTTATATCGGAGAACTCGCTAAGAAGACGCGAGCAATGTAGGCTAGATATAATGGTATACTTCGGAATAGATCGTCGAAGTATTTGTAACGATAAGATAAAAACTTATTATATTGATAAGATCTCTTCTGCGTGCTTGTTGTGTCTAATAGCAGCGAAGATGCTTCGATATTTATATTCCGCCTTTGAGCAATCGCGGTATACATGCTAACTCTATACTAACTAAGTACCTTGCCCGCAACTCTGCGAACTTCCTCAGAGTGCGAACACTCATAGACCCTGAAAACTCTCTATCACACGTTTTGCTCCCATTGCCAACTTATCGGTCTGCGCTTCTGTTATTCCTGAGGGTGTGGAGACCACGTCAGGTGTCAGCTCATCCGTTTTATCCGTTGAGAATAATAGTTACGAGTTATCTTGCCCCTGTGCTCATTGAGGGTAGTCTAACTCGCTGGACCGAAGATGGCCATTCTTCGTTGGTTGGTTCCGTCCAGAATTCGACATGCAACCCCATGTCGTATTCTGGTCTTCCGGCATTACATGACTTGTCCTCGGGATCGTACCTATGGGCTTCTTCCCTCAGACTCCATCTTTTACCAACTTCTCCTCTGTGGATGCACCCGATCCACTTACTGGTCATAGTTACCTCCTTCATACTCTAAACGACTTTGTAGATACCAGGGAACTCACCTTTGGGCAAAACGTCCTGTTACCTCCGACCCACTCTTCCAACAGTCTGTCTTCAAGTGTCTGTAACTGTATGCGCCGCTGTCCGATTCACCTGCTTCCACCTGCATAAGGTGTCCGAAGGTCTCCCCTTATATATCCTGCGAAAAGGACCCGGTCGGACAGACGGCCGCGACGTATACTGTGTTATAAGATGTGTTCCATTGATAGTGGTCTTTGATGTTGGCACGCGACTACCCAGGCGGCCAGTGATGACGCGCCGTCCCAACGCCGGGGCTGGAGGAGGGTGTTATCTTTTTCCTTCGAAGTTCATGTGCGTCAAGGTAGGGTAACTTTACCCTGTAAATCCTTACCGGGAGTCCGTGCGCCTAACAGGAGTGCAGGGGAGTGCAGAGAAGTAGTAGGTAGTTTGGGGATGTTGAGGGTGGGGAACAGAAATAGAGAGGAGTCCGGGGGGGAGTTGAGAGTGCTGCAGGGGAGTAGAGGGGACTGTGTGAGAGTAGATGAGAGTACGGTGAAGTACAAGGGAGTTGAATAAAGTAGCAGGAAGTGTAGGGAAGTGTGACGAAGTTTGAGGAGGCGTGACTCTTGACTAATACAAACAGCAATTGATTAATATTATGAAGACTCTACAGGTTATCAAATTCTTACAACTGATATTAAAGTGAACTAATACTGTTGATTGATACGAATAAGTCATATTTGCAATGTGAAATAAACAAAAAAGATAGAAGTCAATAGAAAAAAAGGACAAGCAAGGGAAAGACAAAACAGAGAGAAAAGATAAAAGAAAAGAAAAAGAAGAAAAAGAAAAACATAAACAAAGTAGAAGCAAAAAGTGAAGCAAATTAAAGTAAACGAGTGTGAAGTAACGAAAAAGACAAAGCCATTATAAAAAGTACAGAAAGAAATAACAAAGCAGATTAACAAAGATTGTCAGTAATTTTCAAATATCTTTGAAGAATAAAAAGATGATCATTTTCTCCTTCCTCATTTTCTTTCATAATTTCTTTTCCCTTTCCCAACAAGTTTTTTGTTTGACTAAGTCTCATTTGCACCGACTCTTCCAACTGCTTCATCATTAACTCCGTCTTCCTTTGCTCCATTTCCGTTTTCTTCCTTTCAAGTTCCAACCTCTCTCTTTCAAGGTCCAATTCTCTCCAACGGAACTCGCACTGTTGTTGCAATTGCTCTGTCAAAAAGTCGAACTTTCGTTCTTCTCCCGTTGACTTTGCTGAAGCCAGAATACTGACCGCATCAATGAGTGTTGTAGAGCTTAAGCAGCTTTTTTAGCTCGTATTGGTCCACTAATCGCTTTTATCGTACTCGGCTCACCATCATCATCATCGTGCATCATTTCTGGAAAGCGCTGCTTTCTTGTCGAACGTATTGCTCAAGTTGCTGGTATGGATAGGTTTCTTAACAGGTTATATCTTTTAGTTCATACTAATAACAATTAATTAGATATAAGAGAATCTGTACTCACCTCTCCTCTTGCTCTCTCCTTTGACTTTCTTCTCTATTCTCTCTCCCTACACATTCCAACCCAATCCCGCCCCTCCTACCCCCGACCCCACTCTACTCCAAATAATCTCCTTCCCTACAACCCTCCTCCTCTCTCAATATTCCTTCTATCTTTTCTGTCGCCTGTTCCTCCTCAAAACCCAAATCAATTCTTTCTCTCACTTCCCTATATCCTCCCTCCCCTTCTTGATATTCTTCCCCCTCTTCCTCGTTCTACTCTTCCCTTTCCTCTTCATTATTCTCTTCCTCTTCCTTTCTCCTTCTTCCTCCCCCTGCCTGTTCTGCTATTTGGCTTAGCAGCCTTTCGACACTAGTCGCTGTTTCTTGACTACCACTTCCAGAATCAAAGAGTGCTGGTGGGCGTATATTGGGGCGATCACCAAGAATCCGTTCCAAATCAAAGAAATACGGACATCTTGACAGCAGTTTATCTATTATCAATTAGTTTATATTTCTTTTATATTTCTTTTATTATTTTTTCCTCATTTCTCCCTTTTTTCGTTTATTACTCTTTTATTTTATTTCAAATACTTTATTTTCTCTTTCCTTTTTGTTCTTTCCATATTTTGTTTATTTCTTTTTTTCTTCTACTCATGTCTTTTTTATTTTTGTTTTATTTCTTGTAAATAATATAATTTTTGAGTTTATATACGTACCTCTCAGATACCGTCTCCCATAGTTCAAGTCCCCCTCACCCAGTCCCCATCCTGATTGATCGTTGAGCTTTGCTACTGCTCAGTATGATTTCATGAGATTATCATACTTATAACTGACCTTAACAGGTGGCTTCGTAGGAATCTGGGCTGCAATTTCAGAGATAATTGCCTTTTTGGAAACCCCCGATCCTTTGTTTGTTTTCCGTAGATTCTCTGGATCCTCCAGCCATTGAATCAGCTGCTCTTGCTCTGTTTGAGTCCAAACTGAATGCTTGGTTTGGTTTCTCGCCATTCTGCTGCGGTTTTGTGTAGTCATTAGTATGATGGAAGAGTTGGAGCTGAAGAAGATTTTCTCTGACATCATATACAACCCTCACTTACTTTTACCCGGTCATACTTCACGGACCCTCAAATTTCCCACACCAAACGCTTAAATCCAATTGGTTATTCATAATATGTACACTAATGCATGGCTCAATGCAGATGGTTTTACGGAAATCTCATCTTTTAACTTTGAAAACCCCTACTGCATGAATTGCTTCCAACCGAGTTCTATCTGAACAGGTATTTTTTATTACCCAACTTGCTATGGACGACAGACAAATACCTCCCACGATTCCGAGTTTCATATCAGACTCGGAAGAAGAGCAAGAAAGCCCACTTCCTCTGTTTCTTTCTTTACCCTCAAGAAATCATTCTAGTTCGTCTATCGGAGAAGGTTTTAACCGACTTGATGAGAATAACAATATCCATTATAAACAATTAATTCCAGAGCCGGAGCCTTCACTTCTTCAAGACTACCTACCTCTCACCTCAGTATCTGGATCTTCTACATCATCCTCCTCTACTTCTTCCTCCTCTACTATTGCGGGAGATGACCTTGATCCACCCTCTCAGCAATCGATTGCTCATTCCAGTAGGCAACTATCAGTAGAGGTCAGGGCACGAATACATGCACTCCGAAATATTGCATCATGGCCATACAGGAAAATAGCTGAGTCGGTAAATCTTCCACTAACAGCTGTATACCGAGCGGCAAAGCAGGCACTTCATGAACAAACCACTAGCCAAGACCTATCCCGAGGCCGTAATCCTATTCTCTCCTCAGCCGACCGCCAGAAACTTATCGACCATGCAACATCATCTAAGGAAAACCACCGCAAGCAAGCCTTTCACTGAAATATCCTACCTTGCTGGAGTTCAAGCCTGTGAGAAGACCTTGCGTCCAGCATTTGCTCAAGCAGGCTATCACCGTCGTGTTGCACGCAAAAAACCTTTTCTTAAACCCGATCATATTCTGGTATTTAGTTCCTTATAAGTCCTTTCTTAATTCCTCCTTTGCGCTTTATTCTTCTTTCTTTCTGGTCCCGTATACTCTAGTGAGAGTCAGATTTACACTAGTGAGGATTTTCCTAAACCTGTCCACATCAGCAAAAAAAATACCTTGCGTTCTGTCTCTCTCTGCTCAGCCTGTGCGCCAGACGTTCCAGGCGCTTATAACGTAAACTCCTGTTCTGGGTGCGTCCGCCCGGGCTCATTCCATCCAGAAGAGAAAGGGCCGAGTCCAATGCGTCCGGACGCATTGGACGCGGCCCTTCTTGCGTCCTGACGCATTTGACCCCCCCTGGCGCAGCCACCCCTCTGATACTCTACCCCCAGTGCCCAGCCTCTTCATACCTTCGCTCCCAATGCACCCGTTCCCATGCGGCCCAATTGCGGACGTCTTGCGGCCGCGACATCTCTCCTCCCGGCCTCCCCCCATGATACCCTCGGCCGCCAGCTTTCTTTCCATCATAGCCTCTCTCCATTAATCCCGTCACTAACCTCTCCCTGAATCCATTTCTCATCCAGAACCCCACGAGCATCACCTCCGCTTCTCCCACACTCCGGGATTCCCTCAGTCCTCTCGCGTATTCGGCGGACGTTTTCCTGTCATGACTTCCTCTGCCCTCCTTCCTCCCAACACGTTCAGCCCTTCCTCCTCCACCCTCTGATCCCAGCCCGTCTCCTCCCATATCCGGCGGACGTCCCCCCTCTCTGGCCCTTTCGTGCGGCTCTCTCCTCAGCTTTCCACATCCTATCTCGTCTACTCCATGCCTCTCACCGCCTCCCCGGCCTCTTACAGTCAGCTCGCGGGCTCCCACCGGCTTCCCCGGCCTCCTACAGTCCGCTTGCGGGCTCCCACCGTCTTCTCCGGCTTCTAACAGCCCCCCAGACTCATTCCCGTGCCTGTCAACCTACAGCTGCCCGCTAGACGACTTGCCCAAGCCTGCGCAGTTTATAACCATCGGCCCACCATATTCCCATGCCTTCTGAACCTACAATTGCCCACTAGATGCCTTACTCATACTTGCGCGCCTTATAACCATCAGCGCAATCATTCTCATGCCTTTCCTGCCCACCGACTCGCACACTACTATTGTTTGACCATTCCTGACCCTTTTAGCACGCGTAATTTAATTTAATTTAATTACATATATATAAACGATCAGCGAGTGGTGATAAAACCATTCTCCCTATCCTCTCGATCGGTTTCTTCAACATGCGATTCTGCCTCCCCAGGGTCTTGGAACTGCGCTGCACCAACCAGTGCTCCCGGATTGGGCCCATGTTCTCGCCACGGCTCCTGCCGACCATGTCCTCCTCCTGTATCCACGAGGCCGCCAGCGGCCTCCAATTCATCCAGCTCCGTATCACTACCAAACTCCCGCCTCAATGCGTCCTCATCATTGTCATATCCCGCCGTCCTCTCAACCCGCTTTCCCCACTCCTTCGCAATTCGGGCCTCCAATGTCGTCCTTATCCGCTGGAATATTCGACATTGCCCAACTCTTCCCGTTTTGCCCAAGGATCGCGTCTGACGTTCCAGCAGGGCTATCTATCCGTTAGCTAACCTTTCACCCAACTCGAGTACTTGCTATTTTCAAAGGTGTCCGGATGCCCGGGCCGTCGGGCGATCCGGACACTTTCGGAACCTGCCAGTACACATTGTTTTTCTTACTCACGGAAGTGGCCCTTGTGAAAGCCACATTATTGATACAGATGCCAGTCCGCCAACATCGCAGTGAATGACATAATATGGCGGCTGTCAGACAGATAAACGGGCCATCGATCTTATCCAGGAAACCATCATCCGTCATGCCTTTCCTTTTCGGGCCAGAGTAACATTGAGCAAATATCACACCCGGAATCTGGGGTGCTAGGAATCTAATAGACATTCGCTGTCCGCCGGATTAGATCGATTTAGTCTTACTCCGATTTGAAACAATCCCCACAAATGTGATGAAGATACCTCATAGCGGCCCGGCGAGCAAATCAACCTATCCTCCGCCAGTAGGTATTGCACTCTTCGTGCACAGGCTGTAGGATCCTTAATATTGAGCTTATAGAGGTCTGTTATAGCCTTCTTTGCTGTATGCAGATACTGAGATCTGCATCCGCTGTGCTTTGCCCGGATCTGCAAATCAGTGACCAGCGGCCACTCCATTGAGTCTAGGATAGGATGTCGGTAATCGATTAAGGGTAACTTACCTGGTCATTTGAGGGCGGGGTAGAATCAGCAAAGTCGGGAAAGCCTAATTTGATCAGGGCATCGCTCCACCATGTGCGGACTTCTTTGGTCAGGGGAATTGGGTGCGGAAACGGATTGACGAAGATCGTCTAGTCCCACATCGCGTCACGGGATCTGGCCAGAATGGTACGCTCAAGCCCGGTTGTCATATTTCGCCTACTGCTAGCTTGCTGTCCTCCGCTATCCAATTCCCGGACGGTTGGATCTGTGTGACTTGGGGTTATCACCGGCATCGCAAGTGGATTGAAGTCTGTGGGTGAACGGGAGGGAATGGCAGATGTACAACCATTTTGGCTAACTCGTACTTGAGCAGACGTTCTCCGTCCGGGGTAACCTATCCTCCTGCTGGAATTCTGGGTATTCCCCGCGGTGATTGTCAGTATCGAGCGCTGTGAGCTAAGAAAATCACACCCAATTGGTCTTTGAGCTCCCCAGGCCGATGGATGATCCATATCGTCCCCATGCTGGCCTAACTCGTTCTCCTCACTCTCCTCACTCTTCTCACTCTGGCCATCTGTTATGTGGTAGCTTCGGCGTCAGGTATTGCGACAGCTAGGACCTTGATCGTAATTATATCGGAGAACTCGGTAAGAAAACACGAGTAATGTAGGCTAGATATAATATTCACTCCGGTATAGATAGTCGAAGTATTGGTAACGATATAAAAGTGTAGATAACTTATTATATGGATAAGATCTGTTCTCCATGCTTGTTGTGTCTAATAGCAGCGAAGATGCTTTGATATTTATATTCCGCGTCTGAGCAATGGCGGTATATATTCTAACTCCATACTAACTAAGTACCTTGCCTGCAACTCAGCGAACCTCTCCTGAGTGCGAACACTCGTAGACCCTGAAAACTCTCTACCAGACTTTTTGCTCCCAAGGTCAACTTATCGGTCTGCGCTTTCATTATTCCCGATGGTGTGGACACCACGTCAGGTGTCAGCTCATCCGCTTATCCGTTGACAACGATGGTTACGAATTATCTTGCCCTCGTGCTCACTGAGGGTAGTCTAACTCGCTGGACAGAAGATGGCCAATCTTCTTTGGTTGGTTCCATCGAGAATTCAACCTGCAACTGCATGTCGTATTGTGGTCTTACGGCATTACACGACTTGTCCTCGGGATCGTACCTATAGGCGTTTCCCCTCGGACTCCATCTTTTACCAACTTGTCCTCTGTGGATGCACCCGATCCACTTACTGGGCCTGGTAACCTCCTTCATCCTCCTCACGACTTTGAGGGTACGAGGGGACTAACTTGCGTGCAAAACGTCCCGTTACCTTCGACCCAACCTTCCGACTGTCTGTCTTCAAGCGTCTGTAACCTTATGCGCCGTCGTCCGATTCACCTTCCTCCACTTGCATAAGGTGCTCGAAGGTCTCCCCTCGTATATCCTGCGAACAGGATCCGGTCGGACCGACGGCCGCGACCTATATCGTGTTATAAGATGTGTTCTCTTGATAGTGGTCTTTGGTGTTGGGACGCAACTACCCAGGCTGCCAGTGATCAGGCGCCGTCCCAACGCCAAGGCTCGATGGGGGTGTTATCTTTTTCCTTCGAAGTTCCTGTGCGTGAAGGTAGGGTAACTTTACCCTGTAAATCCTTACGGGGAGTCCGTGCGCCTAACACAAGCTCCCCTCTTCAAAGTGTTCGTCCAGAATACTCTATGTTTATTATACAATTCTTCTTCCATTTTCGAGCTCCACATATTAGGGGTAAAAACCACCAGCGTTTACTTGTCCACCGATGGAAAACCTTTCTTATGTTACACGACCTCACGTGGGCCCGGCATCTCCGAGTTTTCTCTATGAAACCGATCTACCTCTTCCTACGCGTTCCTCATACCTCCCGGTGGTTCCCAAGTGTTCTCGTCCTCCGCGCAGCCTTTCCATTTTACAAAAGACCGAAGCTCTTTCATCGGTTTATTCCTTCCTCAAACCTTTCCTGTGTAGGAAATGATCTCACTCTTGACGATCCTTTCTATCTCCCACTGTAAGTCTCCCTCGATTTCTTCTGGGCCTCGTGGGGGTTGTTCGCGATTTGGTCGGTTCATGGCTCGGTAGGGTTCCAACAGCAAAACGTGAAACACAGGATGAATTTTCCACCTCGGCAATATCTCTATCTTGTATGCCCTGCTTCCCTTCTTTTCTAAAACCTTGAAAGGGCCATACAGTTTCGGACTCAGCTTCTTCGATGGTCGTTTGGTACGTATGTTCTTCGCATTCAACATTACCAAGTCGCCGACCTCGATGCTGGGTTGTTCTATCACTTTTCGGTCATAGTATTTTTTCATCGATTCACGTGTATTTTCTATGGTTTGTTTCGCCTGTCAATGTATGTCCTGCATCCAGTGAGCATACATTGTCGCCCCGGGGTTATGAGCTTCTCTCTCTTTCATCCATTCCGTTTGTGGGTGAAAACCGTAGTTGGCGAAGAATGGGGTCATTTTGTGCGCATTTGTTGCTGAATTATTGTAGGCGTGTTCGGCTAACGGCAACAGTTGGTACCAGTCGTCTTGGTCGTAATTGACAAACGTTCGTAAATAACCTTCCAGCACTTGGTTGGTTCTTTCGGTTTGTCCGTCAGTCTGAGGGTGGTACGCCGTTGACATGTGTCGTTTAACTCCTAGCATCTTGCACATTGATTCCCAAAATTCGCCAGCAAACCTCGTGTCCTTATCCGATATAATCTCGGTCGGCAATCCGTGAAGTTTCCAAACTTCCCGAAGGAAGGTGTCCGCGACATCTTTTGCGGTCGCGTTTTCGTGGAGGCCGATAAAGTGAGCCATCTTGGTGAACCGGTCTACTACTACCATGATCGGGGTCTTGCCCTGCGATTCCGGTAGTTGGGTGATAAAGTCCGTTGATATGGAGGATCAGGCGGCATAAGGTACTTCTAATGGTTGAAGTAATCCGTACTTGGCATGCAGTGGGGATTTACTGTGTTGACATTCGTCGCAGCATCGTACATAGTCTCTGATCCAATCTGCGAGTCTTTTCCAGTAAAGGTCCCTCGTTACTATCTTAATCGTTTTCTCCTGTCCGATGTGCCCTGCTACTAATGAGTCGTGACAGCCTTGGGCCTTCTCCGTTTGAAGGGCTTCGTCCTCGGGGATGTACAACCGATTTTTGTAATATAGTAACCCGTCATTTTCTATCCATTCGTCCGGCATCTTTTGCCCTCTTTCTCTTAACCTAACCAGTTCACGGCCTCGGTCCAGCCACTTCTCATCCTCCTTACCAGCCACTCTAATTTTGTCCAGAAATCAATCGTTCATTGTTCGCGTCAGGGCTGCGTTGACGTGAGCACTTGATAACATTTCTTTTTCTTTCATTAACCGAGGGTGATAGCCGATATCAGCTGCCCTCAAGAATTCGTTTTCGTTTGTGTCCGTGTGAAGGAAACATATTTTGACTTCTTCTTCTTTAGCCGTGATACATCGCTTAGGGTTCATGTCACTTGATCCGAACCCCATTTTTCCTCACTCGGTTATTCCCAGATCGTCTACCTCCATGGCGTCGGCGTTGGCAACTTTCTCAACTATGAGTTGCGCTATTAGATCACCGGCCTGAAATACGCAGTCCGCTTCGCCATGATTTCGAAGTATGACCTTGACTTCTCTGGTGTAATCTGCATCTATTACACCACCACCCACTGCTATTCCCATCTTGCTAGCCATACCACTTCTCGCGGCTAGCCTTCCGTAGGTTCCTTCCTGCGATCCTATCGCAATACCCGTTTCCACCATTGTCAGTCCTTTTGCTGGTACCAGGCCGTCTGTCAGGGCGTAGATGTCATGACCGGCTGCAAAGCGTGATCCTTTCGTCGGGATTATAGCCTTATCCGAAAGTTTCATTATCCTGAGGCTTGTAGGTTCGTGTTTTTCTGGGACGAGGGCTGTCTCTGCGCTTCGTTTTTGATGCATCACCGAAATCTTAAAATGTTCCGATTTCAAAATCGACTGTTCAGTGTGACGAGCTCCCTCCTCAGGACGGTACTCCGGCCGTCTGCTTAATGCGTCAAGTTTCCCGCCCCTGCTTCCATGTTGGTAGACTATTTTGACGTTGTAATTCGTCAACTCCTGTGCCCATCGAATTTGTCGCTGGTTCCAGACCTTTTTGGTCAAAAAGGATTGTATATTTTGGTGGTCGGTATATACCGTTTCGGGTTCTTCTTCCCCCCAAAGGTATCTTTTCCATTCTTTGAACGCCTCTATTACTGCGAGAAGTTCCTTGTCATGCATCTCGTAGTTTCTGTCTGCGCTGTTCAATTTTCGAGAATGGAAAGCCACTGGGTAAAGACTTCTCCCTTGGTATTGAAACAGTACGCATCCGCGCGCGAAGTCGCTAGAGTCTGTCTCCACTACTCTCTTCCTTCCTGGGTAAAAATGCGATAAGATTGGTGCTGTGGTGAACCTCTTTTTTAACTGCTCAAACGCCTCCTCCTGCTCTCTTCCCCAGTGAAAATCCTTCGAGTTGCCCTTCAATGTCTCGGTTATTGGTTTGCAAACTTTTGAGAAATCTTTGATGAATCGTCGATAAAAATATGCGAATCCAATGAAAATCTGGACTTCTTTAACCGATCTCGGGTGTGCCCAATTTTGGACACTTTTCACTTTTCTATCACTCATGGTGACTCCGCTCGTTTTGACAATGTACCCTAAGAATTCGAACTCATCATGGTGGAACACCGACTTTGTCAACGAGACTGTCAAGCCGCGCTGTTCGAGTCGGCCTAGGACTTTTTGGACTAGTTTGATGTGGTTGTCCATATTGTCGGAGTATATTAGGATATCGTCTAGCTAAACGACTACTCCGTGGTCCAAGAATTCCCTTAGGATTTTGTTCATCATTGTCTGAAACGTTGCGGGAGCGTTCACTAGCCCGAAAGGCATGACTTTGTATTCGTACTGACCGTATCCTGTACGAAAGGCTGTTTTATGCTCATCGTCTTTCCTCATTCGGATAAGATGATATCCGTCTTTTAGGTCAAGTTTGGTGAATACTTTTGCTTCAGCAATGCGGTCTCGGAGTTTGTCCATGAGTGGTAGGGGGTATTTATTCAGGATCGTCAATTTGTTGAGGTTCCTATAGTCTACGCATAGTCGTAGACTTCCATCTGGTTTTCGAACGAAGTGGGTTGGGGCACCGTAAGGGGATTCGCTGTCCGCTATTTTTCCCTCAGCCATCATTTTCTTAAGGTACTTATCCCGCTCGTTCAACTGGTGTGCCGACATTGGATAAATCGGACACCATGGGGGTTCGGCCCCTTCTTTAAGGTTGATGGCGTGATCGAAAGTCCTTCGAGGGGCCAACATTTTTCCTTTTTTTGCTTCGAAAAGCTCCTTATACTGCCAATATGGTTTTGGCAGCGTCTCCAACTGTACTCCTCCTTCTTCCTCTCGTTCTATCCGTCCCACATACTGTGCTTCCTCATCGTAAGCCACAGTTTCATCCCATTCAAACATATCTGCCACCGCCTCATCTTCTATATGAGCGTGGCACCTTGTTTCTTCAAAGGCCCCTTTACTTGGGTCCGTTATATATTTGAGGGGGTGTTCGTTATGCCACCACCCAAAGGGTATGATTAAATCATATCTTCCTGCGTTCGCAATTTCGCAGGATCTCATGCTTCGGTCGCCATTGGCACCGATTTTCGAGGAGAATGGGGTGGGTATAAAATTTTCGTCCGGTAGGCGCGGTTTCGCCGTCGAAGGTTGTAATTTTTAACCGTGAATCCCTAGCTTCGGTCGGGATTTCGAGCCGTCGTGTGGTGTCTTGGTTCATAAGAAAGATATTTGAGCCGGAATCTAAGAGTACCCTTATCGCGTGTTTTTGTCGGTTTAATTCAATAAACGCCTTCCCCTCAGGGCAGGCGTAATGCTTAGGCTTTTTAATGGGTCTAGCGCTTTCGCTCAGTTCTTGATGAAATCTTTTCATTATCGCGGTTACAAGTAGTGTGGGGGTTTGTTACCGCGCCTGCGCAGTTTCGGCTCTTAAAGCCTCCTCAGACAAACCTTTACAATATGTGTCTAATATTTTGATATAGGGCAGCCCACTACTAGCGGTCTTTACCTCCTACCGAGGAGTTCCCATATCACAGGAGTGGTGGTTCACTAGAGTACCTCTTGAGTTCGCAACTAGGATGCGCGGTCCTTTATCGTCGACTTAGCCCTCATTTGAGACTGTCCCCTGTGACGAGTCCACCGTACCTCCGCCTTCGAGTTTGGTCTCACGCCCGAGACCCCCTCGGACACCATTCGTCGGGCATGAACCTTGTGCCCAATAGAGGCGCCCCCAGCTTCTATTTGCCCAACTTTTTTACTCGGAGAGAAAGTCAGGTTGTCCTGGATTTCGACCCTCCTCACGCGTGTCGTGCAACTCAAGTTCCGTTCCGACGAATGGTAATCTTCTTTTTCCCTTTTTAGTCTCGTCGACCGCTTTCTTCTCTTGTAGTTTTTTATGGCTCCCGTGGTGAGCACGGACTACCCAATTTTGGACGTAAATTGGCCACTGCGATCCTTTGTTCTTTTAGCCTTCCGGTGGGATCTCGTCACCGACTACGCCGCAGGTCTTTCGATTCGAGGCGGCAACCTCACTACCCGAACACCCTTGTTGTCAGTACCTGGATGACTTTTTATAAAATGTCGTCATCTTCAAAGGCCCAAGCTGGGGGCCTTTGCACTGCTCGTTGTGAGCTTTCTCCCTGGCCATTAACGGCCACAGTGGCTACCTGGGGGCGTCGTTTTGGCGCGAATGCGGACTGTCGTCTGGGCTTTGATTGCCCTCGATATATAGCCGATACTTGTATCGGTTTTTCGACAGTATTTCCAAGTATGGTTTTTCATTCCACATCGTGTGCATTTGTTGTCAGATTTCCGTTTATCGACCACCTTCTGATTGACCCCCTGGTGTGCTTCCGACCACACCGTATGTCTAACCTCCCCCTTCGGTGCCACTGACCCTTCTTTCTTCACCTTTCTCTCCCTAGCCTTCTTTTTCTGGTAGGCCGCCTTTTCTGTAGCCGTGTATTGTTTCTTTACACGTTTTGCGGGAACCGTTGGCTTTGAATCCTCGAAATTTCTTTTCTCGCCTCGTGTTGCCCCGCAGGGACCGCCGCCCCGAAGATCCTTTTGTTCTTTGAAATCTTCTTCTGCTCGGGTTACCGTCCTGACTGCTTCCAACCATTCCCCATCGTCGACGTATTCTCTATGTGAGAGCCGTAGCAATGCCTCTACGGGAAGTTCGTCTTCAATCATTTTTCTCCAGGCTATCTCGGTGACGCTTGCATGGATGTTGAGATTTTCCATTTCCATCAAGAATTTGGCGCCATCACCGCGATATTTGACCGATCCCATTTCTCTTAGGGATTTTTCCGCTTCATGGGTGGGTCCGAAGCGTCACAGGGCTTGTTCTGCAAAGACGTGCCAGAACTCTTATCCTTCTTGTCTCGTATAACCTATTTCTCCGGTCATTTGTCGTCGGTAGGTTAACGCAAACGGTGCGACTTCTTTCCCATCCATTCGGCTTATGGCGTATCGGATTCTTTGTGCCTCATTTTCCCATTGCCAACTGTTTTGACCAAAATAATCCGCACATGTTAATAGCCACATACGTATATCTTGGTGTTTTTGTTTCGAAATATGGCAGGGGGTTCCGCTGGGACTCTCATTCATTGTCCCAAGGCATTGGCCCTGACCCGTGAGAACAGGTTAAACTGTTCATCGTTTTCGGCTTCATAGTCGTCTTCTTCTGGCTGGGGTGTGGGTCTCTCGTCCCGTCTTCCTTTCCTACTCTCATCTGGCTTCCGTCCAGATCCTTCTCCCTCATCATCGGGGTCTCCTCCCCCTCCGCCGCCTGGAGCTCCTGCCGCTCCGTGTGGTGGTAGTGGTGGTGGTATTCCTCCACCCGCCCCTGAAGCCCCCGGTGTCGGATCGGACACCTTGCCTTTTCCCTTCACCTGTCCCATCAACTGTTCCACCAGAGCCTTAAGCACCGCGATCTCACCATTTTGGGCTAATCGAGACTCCTGGTGGTGTCGTTGCACATCTCTCACAAGATTAATACTTATCTCGTGATTTGCCAGCTCCCGTTTGTGTTGCTTGTTTATCCGAACGATCTCCTGGTCCACTGGCAGGAGTAGGTCCCGATGCATGGACTGTTCGCCAGTCCCTTGCACGGCTTCGTGGAGATGGGAGGTGACAGCCTAGTGTCTGGCTTGTCTTTCCTCTGTCTCCCCCAGTCCTTCCGCGACCTGGGTTGCGAAGCTTTCCTGGACCTTTTGAGACTCAAAGTCCAAAGGTTGTACGTGTTCATCTATTCCGGCGAGTTCTCGACCGACTGTCTGGACCCCGGATTTCAACTGATTTTTGACGGTTACCAGTTCTTCGGCCATTAATAAGATGTTGGTCGGGAAGCGGAACGCAAGATGTTTTCTATCTTGACTGACTGTAAGTTTTGGGTCAAATCGGCCAAGGATCTGCTCTAATCTTCGGATCCAACCTGTCATGATGGATTCGGTAGGTTCGGGGGTTCGGCGACCATGTCTAGGAGCCTTCCCCAATTTCGCTAGGAAGCCTGGTCCGCTAGGGGATCGAGGCGCCTCGGCCGCTGAATGCGACCGGGCTAGGTGGGTGATGGTTGTCTCCACAGTGGGAGCTGCCGCGGAGGAGAGCTCATCTCCCCCTTCGTTTCCTTCCTCTCCTTCTTCCTGTCGCCTTTCCATGACTTGGGGCGCTTTGGGGTCAGACGCTTTCATTTATGGTTTCTTTTCTCGGGAAACTTTTCTTTTGTTTCCTCCCCAAACGGCCGGTATCTCAAAACACTGGCTTGAGTGTCTATCAGTCTCCGGGTACGGGGTGTACCAAATGGAGTTTGTTTTCTCCGAGGGGGTGTGATAGCTGAATTCCTTGCCGTACTGGTAGTGGTATAGTGCGGCTATGTCTTGGAGGGTAACGGTATTGTCTGGGTTTATCGACCAGAAATAAGATTCGTTGTAGGGCTCTTGAGTCCCTAATTCGGGTATAGGGGTGAGCACTTCTTGGATTGAGGTAGTCCTCGTGGGTCTTGGTTCAAAAGGTTTTTTGGGTTTGGGAGTTTGTGTATCTCTGCCAAACATTCGTCTCGGTAACGATGAGAAGTATCAATATACTGTCAGATGGTACCTTCGGCGTGAGGTATTCCGACAGCAAGGATCTTAATCGTAATTATATCGGAGAACTGGTTAAGAAGACACGAGTAATGTAGGCTAGATATAATAATTTACTTCGGGGTAGATAGTCGAAGCATAGGTAACGATATAAAAGTGTAGACAACTTATTATATTGATAAGATCTCTTCTCCATGCTTGTTGTGTCTAATAGCAGCGAAGATCCTTCGATATTTATATTCCGCGTCTGAGCAATCGCGGTATACATAGCAACTCTATACTAACTAAGTACCTTGCCCGCAACTCTGCGAACTTCACCTGTGTGCCAACACTCGTTGACCCTGAAAACTCTCTACCACACCTGTTGCTCCCATGGTCAACTTATTGGTCTGCGCTTCTGTTATTCCTGAGGGTGTGGAGACCACGTCAGGTGTCAGCTCATCCGTTTTATCCGTTGACAACAATGGTTACGAGGTATCTTGCCCCCGTGCTCAACGAGGGTAGTCTAACTCGCTGGACCGAAGATGGCCATTCTTCGTTGGGTGGTTCCGTTGAGAATTCGACATGCGACTGAATGTCATATTCTGGTCTCCCGGCATTACACGACCTGTTCTCGGGATCGTACCTCTGGGCTTCTTCCCTCGGACTGCATATTTTACCAACTTGTCCTCTGTGGATGCACCCGATCCACTTACTGGGCATAGTCACCTCCTTCATACTCTACACGACTTTGTAGGTACAAGGGGACTAACTTTTGTGCGAAACGTCCCGTTATCTCCGAGCCACTGTTCCGACTGTGTGTCTCCAAGTGTCTGTAACCTTATGCGCCCTTGTCCGATTCACCTGCTTCCACATGCATAAGGTGTTCGAAGGTCTCCCCTCATATACCCTGCAACCAGGATCCGGTCGGACGGACGGCCGCGACGTATACGGTGTTATAAGATGTGTTCCATTGATAGTGGTCTTTGGTGTTGGGACACAACTACCAAGGCGGCCAGTGATGACGCGCCATCCCAACGCCGGGGCTGGAGGCGGGTGTTATCTTTTTCCTTCGAAGTTCGTGTGCCTCAAGGTAGGGTAACTTTGCCCTGTAAATCCTCACGGGGAGTCCGTGTGCCTAACACTTGTGCTAGAAGACCGCCAGTGTTCTCAACACATGCACCGTCGGGTAGAGGATCTCACCCCCATAACTCAGGATGGGGAAGAGACGGGACGCAGCCAAGCGGTGGCAGAGGTAACGGGGGAGACCCATCCCCGGGTGGGAGAGCCGTTTAATCGCCACGAAGGCGGCCTGCGCTTTGGCGAGCCGTTTAGTGAAGTGAGGGGTGGTTGCTAATCAAGGGGTAAACCAGAATCTGAGCCACCTTAGCTCGCTCTTGGGGCGGAAAACCGATCCATCGACGTGGATCGGGGCTGCTGAGGGCGGATCGCTGTCCCGGCTTGTGCGCCAGTGGATCAGTTCAGTTTTGGGGGCGGAGAAACCCACCCCTAAGCATTAGCCCTTTGCCTTTAGGATCGCATAGTGGCCCTGCAGTAACTGGAGTTTGCGGCGGTAGGAGCTGGACGAGACCGTTAGGGCGAAGTCGTCTACCTAGGACAGTGTGAGGCCTTAGGGGATTTCCGTGTGGAGTCTCGAACCACATACGACAAACAGCAGGGGTGAGAGTGCGGACCCTTGAGGGGTACTGATCGAGACCGGGGCGAAGACTCTGGGCGAACCCTGAAAAAGCAGGCGACAGGACCTGCCCGTGAGGAAGGAGCGCGTCCAGGACACTAGGTATGGGCTGACCCCCATGGCGCTAAGCATGCCGCAGAGGGAGGAGGGGTTCACGTTATCAAAACGCGCTTTGATGTCAAGGAAGAGAGTGGAGACTTTCCTTTTGTCCATCTGTAGGGTCCCGATCTCGTGGGTCAGGGTGTTGCAGGCATCCGCAACCGACAACCCGGCCAGGGAACCGCACGGGTGGGGCTTGAGAAGGCCTGTTACCCGGGCCACGCAGGAGAGGCGACCATTCCTAATCGTTTCCGGGATTATCGAGATGGTCTGGAGAAGAACAATAACGCGGAAGGAGGAGGGCGAATCGTATCTAGGCTTGCCCGGCTTATCCTGAACAATTCCGCCTGCCATCTTCCCAGAGGGGGGGTGGAAGCTGTAGCGCAGAAGAGGGGCAAGGAGACTGAGTAGCAGGTCCGGAGCCACATTGTTGACGCGCTTCCAAACAGAGTTGGGGGTCTTGTCAGGGCCAGAGGCCGACGAGGGGCACGAGCGAGCCCACACCCTATCTACCTCTGACGCTTCCAGCGCCCGGACATCTTTGAAGGGGAGGAGGATGGTGTGGGGTTCAACAACCGGGCGACGCGGGAAGAAGGGGTCTCGTAGGGCCTTGTTGAGTTCGAGTGGCGACGAGGCCCTGGGCAGTTCCGGGAAGCGAGGGGTGGGGGGCGGCCTATGGCAAACATCTTTGCTGTCCACACTGTCTGGGGAGTAGCCATCATCAAGAACTCGCACCAGTGATCTCTCTTTGCCTTCTTTATTGCCTTGAAGTCGGAAGATCGGGCAGCTCGGTCTGACATGAGGAGGGGGGAATCATGGCATTCTCTTTTGGACGCCCGGAGAGTGGAGTTGTAGGCCTTTCGGAGTGCTGACAGTCTGGTGGTCCACCACGGCTTGAACCTGTGGATGACCCATTTGAGAGGGGTCTGTAGTGCCAAAGTGGTTGAGATCTTGTTGAGGTTGGTGTCGAACCAGACTCCCAATGAGCGGGAGGTTGGGAGGGGGGGGGGGGATCTTCATTGACTTCAGGGCTTCGTGTACCTGGGGCCAGTCGGTCCGGGCCCAGTTTGGCTTGGGAGGCGGGCCGCGGAACTGAGCCGCATTGAAACTCAAGAGAATAAGGATATGATCCGAACCTGTAGAGGGCAGGGGGTCGGACCACTCTGAAAAATAGGGGGCGAGGAGGGGGCACATAAAGGCCAAATCTCAAACACCTGGCCTGCCCATGAGGGACATCGAAAATCGGGTGTAAACCTCGTGCGTGTTGAGGAGAGAGGACCCAAGTTTTGTGGCTCTGTCAAAGTAGGAGACGGAGGTAGCGAGCCCGTGATCTTTGAAGCTTCTCAGAGGGTCCGCAGTTGGGTGGTGGGTGTTGAGGTCGCCCAGCGTGAATGTTGGGCCTGGTAGGCTGGGGAAGATAAGGTCGGGGGGCACAGTTTGCGTGTTGTTCAAGCAGCCTTTGGTGCTATAGGAGTTGATGATGGTGAACCTGGTCATAGATGGGTTGAAGAAACCATCAGGGGTGAAAAGATCAAGAGCCATGACGTGGCCGCTGTCAAAAAACCACGGAAGTAACGTAATATTGGACAAAAAGAAACTAAAAACATAAAAAGCAACGCGAGGCTTCTTCTCCCGGTGCTTGGGGGTGAAAAACTAGAATAAAGTTGAAAGAAAGGAAGCTAGCCCCTGTATACTGGAGGGTCCCTGAGGGCAACCACTGAAGGGGAGTGCGTCAGTTGCGACAATGAACCAAATAAGGAAAGAAACACATTCCAGCTCTCGAGGCAGTTGTGCTGCACGAGTGTGAATGTTCGCAGCGGAGGGGGACAGGAATCCCTCTCCCCCCCCACTAGATGAAAGGTCATGCTGCATTAGCAGGCCAAGCCCGAACCGGTGCGAGGAGCAGGGGAAGGACTAGAGGGCTCTCGGGGGGGGAGCCCACTCTGGTCTGTGGAGGGCCTCTGGGGGCCCAGTATCATTGACGATCTTCGAGCACGCGGTGTCGCCATTTCGAACACCTGCTGGAGGGAATGGGTGGGAGAAGCGGAGGCCTGCTGGACCACTCCATCGGTGGCGGTGTCTATCGCGTCCTCTGCGGACGGAGGAACGATCTCGGCCTCAGGGGGGGAACGCCTGAGTGAGGGGGGGGAACGCCTGAGTGAGGGGGGACTGGTTGTTCACCACAGTCTTTATAACGGGCAGAGTGGTCTTCTCCGCAGTTGGCGCAGCAGGCAGGGGAGGATGAACAACATTTAAAACAGGCTTAAGGTTGCCGCTGCCGGGGCAGGTAGGGTTCAGGCATCGATGGTTGGCTCGGGTATGGTTGAGAGAGCACAGGCGGCAGACCGGATCTTTGGAATCGCACCGTTGTGCGAGATGGCCGAAGCCCCAGCAGTTTCTGCATTGAGTATAACGGTTGGAGGAGTAGGCCCGCTCAACTGTGTGGGACCGGGAGAAAAGTCTGATTGAGGTTCCCATCGTGGGGATGTCACCTGGGTAAACTGAGACGATGACCGAGGTCGCGGTTTTGCCTGCCATGGATTCTGCGTTGGGGTTGAGGAACCCGGCCGCGAGGATGCCGACGTTCTTGGCGTTGTAGATCGAGTCGGCGAGGCTTGGGAAAAGTTCCTAGGTGTCCTTGGGGAGGAAGGCAATCGGGAGAGAATGAATGGCGAGCTGGACTTCGTTGGCGGCGAGGCGGAAGGGCAACTAGGGAGAGTCTCCCCAGGAAAACAGCGGTTGAGTTGTGTCGTAAGTGCGTCGAAGTATTGTGCAAAAGCGGCAGCGGGGGTGGTAGTGTCGGTGACGAGGAGGGTGACGGAACCTCTCTCGTTGGCCTGGGTTGTGACCGCGAGGGGGAGGATTCAGTTTGCATCTCTGAGGACACCCGCCGCAATGTCAGGGAATGTGGCAGCTATCAGGGGGGCTTGGGTATGTTTCGAGGGGGAAGAGCGAGGAGCGTAGAACCTTCTTTCTGCCGTGGGGAGCGACTTGGGGGCCAGGACTTTGGGCACCGAGTTGCTGACTGACGCCACTTGAGTGGCAGTCGGGGGGCTCTTGATCTTATTACGCTTCTTGGGGGCGACAGCCAGGGCGGCCTGAGCGTAGGTATGCTGGGGTTTAGGACAGTCGGGGTCAAGATGTCCCGCGACGAAAGACGTGGGATCGGGGTATTTGCCATCACGGAACTTGTTGGCTTCCCACGAGTCAGGGAACTGGTCTGCATAAGCGCGGGGGTTTCGGTAGAAAACGCGCCTGACGGGATCATAGCGGGGGATGTCCGGGTCGAAGCCCGTACTGTTGCTGCTAACTTTCGGCGGGGGGGCACGGGCTCTGGGAATGGGTGGTGGGGCCGCAGGGCGTGTAACCACACCAGTCGGGGGAATACTGGGCAGAGGTGGGGCCGACGGGACATGGGGGGCCGTGCTGACTCTTTGTGACAGGTCACCAAGAGAATCGTTCATTGGGGAAAGTTTACTGTCTAAAGCTGAGGAAGTAGGGAGGGTTGCCATGATGGATTGTGCTGTGGTGAGCGGGGTGATAACGGGGTCGAGTTGTTTGGTCATAGACGCAAGCGCGTTGAGTTAAGAGCACAGAAACTGGATGAGGATGGATTCGCCGTCAGACAGGTCATTGAGCTGCCTGTGGTCTGGGGTGGGGTGCTGTTCTGGGGTGAAGCGTAGCCTGTCACGAGTTTCTTGGAGGAAATGGCGGAGAAGGAGAAGTAGATTCTGAGAGGGTTCTTCCGCTTCGGATGAGGCCCTCGAGGAGGGCAGGGAGGGGAACATCGTGGGGATACCGGGAAGATTGTCCATGGTAGGGACGGGGGATCAGGGACGGAAAGCCTAAAAAGGGGGCAGAAGGAGGGGGTGTGGGGGGATCGTGCACTGAACGACGTGGTGTTGTAATTTCAATAACAGGAGGTGTAGAGGGCGCGGAGCGTGAAAGGAAATAGGGGGGTTTTTTATTTTTTTTATTTTTTGTATATATATCATATATTCGTTATTAAGGTACAAGCAATCGCATGGAGCGCTAGCTATGGCGAAAACAAAACCCAAAAGCCAAAGCGAACTAACAGAGGAAATATCTGGCACCAAAAACTCTTCAACTAGGGTCCGTACCGGTCCCAGGCCCACATACGGGCGCGAAATTAAAGCAAGTAAGCCAAAGGAAACCCTCCCCTGAACCAGCAGATAGCATGAAAACCAAAAGTAAAACTAGCTTTCCTGAGACGACATAAAATACCCAAAGGAAACTACATTAGATGAACGGGAAGAAATGGAGGAAGCAGCGGACGTTGGGCGTGAGAACATACCCGGGGGGAAAGCTGTAGCCGTAGATTTGATAAAGCGGGCAAGGGCGCCGAGGAGGGCGCCTGAGGACCAGAAGGGGGCGTCGGGGCCAATGTCCTGGACCCCCTGAAGGTGGCGGATCCTGGCAGGCTCCTTTGCCGAGTAGCGGAGAATGGTGTGCTGGAACGTCTCGGGGGCGCTCAAACAACTGGGGCAGGTGGTGGGGGCGACGATGTCCCAAGAGGGGTGGGCTCGGAGGTAGCTCTTACCAGATCTCATCTGGTGAAGGCGGCCCGCGGTGAACTTCTCCAGGCCCATAAACGGATGGGGCTTTAGCGAGGGTAGGTATGGGTATCTGGCCGGATCGGGCGCGGCCTTGACCCATTCTTCCATGGGGAGGTATTTGCACTTAAGCTTAAGCAGCGGGTAGGAGCAGCCCGGGGGGGGCTCGGGATAGAACTCGGTCAGCAAGTGTTGGGAGGTTACTGGGAGGGCATCAAGCCCATCGGGGCCCAGGAGGAACAACATTGAGTGGGGGAGAGCATCGAGGGGGAGGTGGGCCCTCTTTTTCGAGGGTGGTCTGGGCTGGATCCACGGAAGGGGTAGACGACTGCCCGCGTTCTTTGCGCTTAGGGCCCTGGGTCTGGCGAGTGGTGGTGAAGGGAGGGAGTTTGCACCGAGGGGGGAAGCCTTGCGGTTGCGGGGTTGATCTCCGGGGGGGAGCACAGTATCCTGAGGTGGGCCAGTCGGCGCTTATATGTGAGGAGGAGCTCGAGCGGTGGGAGGCAGGCCTCGATGGCCAGGATGTCGGTGAGGGTGCTTACGAAGCAATTTGTCGTCCATCGCTGGACCTTGTGCCAGAACACGGATAGCTTCCTGGTCATGTGGACCATTGGCAGAAAGGCGTCGGCGCCGTAGCTGAGGATGGGTAAAAAGGAGAGAGGAGGCAAGTCTGTGACAGAGCAAAGGGGGGAGGCCAATCCCTGGAGGGGAGAGTCGCTTGACTGCCACGAAAGCCGCCTGGGCCTTGGCTAGCCTTTTGACGAAGTGGGGGGTAGTGGAGATCGAGGGCGTGAACCAGTAGCCTAGCCACCTGACCTCTCCCTTTGGTGTGAATACCGACCGATCCAGGTGGATCGGGGCATTGGAGATGGGGTCTCTATCCCTGTTCGTACGCCAGTGGATGAGTTCCGTCTTGGGGACCGAGAAACCTACGCCCAACCTAACCCCTCTGGCCTTCAGCCTGGCGTACGACTTCTGTAGGATCTGGATGTTGCGCCTATATGATGCAGAGGACACGGTCAGACCGAAGTCGTCCACGTAGGAGAGAGAGAGACCCTGGGGGATCTCTCAATGGAGGCGGGAAACGTAAATAACCAACAAGAGCGTGGAGACCGGGGAGCCTTGGGGCGTGCCCACCGACACTTGGGCGAACACCTTGGGGGACCCTTGGTAGAGGAGCCGGCATGACCTGCCAGACAGGAAAGAGTTGGTCCAGGACACGAGGTACGGGTTGACCCCTTTGGCTCTAAGCGTGCCGCAGAGGGTGGTAGGGTTTACATTGTCGAACCCCCCTTTTATGTCAAGAAAAAGTGTGGAGACCTTCCTTCCAGCTATCTGTAAGGTCTTCACCTGGTGGGTGAGGGTTGTGACTGCGTCGGAGGCCGAAAGGCCAGCTAGCGAGCCACACTGGTGGGGGTTGAGGAGGCCAGTTGCCCTGGCTACACAGGAGAGTCTTGAGTTGATTATCCTTTCGAGGATTTTTGAAAAGGTCTGAAGAAGGACTATGAGGCAGAAAGATGAGGGAGAGTCGTAAGAGGACTTGCCAGGCATGTCGAGCACAATGCCGTCGGCCCTCTTGAGGGTGAGGGGGTGGGATCCATAGGCCACCAGTGGGGCTAGAAGGTTGTGGATGAGATGAGGTGCCACACGGTGTACCCTTTTCCATACCGAATTGGGGATTGCGTCAGGCCCCGGGGCCGACGATGGGAAGGAGCGGGCTAAGGCCCTGCTGACCCCGTCCACTGCCAGAGGGAGGCATTCTCTGAAGGGGAGCAGGATGGTATCAGTAGAGCTGGCTGGCTCGCCAGGGAAGAAGTGGTCAAGGAGCGCCTTGTTGAGTTCAGTTGGTGTAGAGGCGCCAGGGAGCTCAGGGAAGCGGGGGGGAGGGCGACCGAGGGCGAATCTCTTGCCCGTCCACACAGTTTGAGGGGTCGCCGAGGCTAGGAAGGAGGACCAGTGGCCCCTCTTCGCCTACCTGATGGCTTTAAAATATGCAGATCTCGCCGCCCTTGCGGAAGCGAGGAGGGCGGCGTCGAAACGGTCTCGTTTTGCGGTACGGAGAGCGGAGTTGTAGGCCTTCCTGAGCATAGACAAAAGCTCAGACCACCAGGGCTTGGATCGATAGGTCACACTCTTTAGCGGGGTATGCAGCGCAAACTGGGAAGTAACTCTGCCTAGGTTGGTGCTGAACCAAACGTCCAGGGTGCGCGTGGTCGGGAGAAGGGGGGGGGGCGAGATGGTTGTGGCTTTTAGCGAGGATTCAATGGCGGCCCAGTCGGACAGGGCCCAGTTGGGGGTCTGTGGGGGAGCTCGAAGCAAGGGGGCCTCAAAACGGAGGAGGATCGGGATATGGTCAGAGCCGGTGGAGGGAAGGGGGGCAGACCATTCGGAAAGGTATGGCGACAGAAGGGGCCAGGCAAAAGCTAGGTCCAGGACGCCGGGGCGTCCAACAAGTGCCATGGAGAACCGAGTGAAAACACCTGGGGTGTTGAGGAGGGAGAACCCGAGGTCTGTCACCCTGTCGAAGTACGGGCACGAGGTGGCAATCTCGTCTTCTTTGAAGACTCTGAGGTGGTCAGATGTGGGGTGGTGAATATTAAGGTCACCCAAGGTGAGGGTGGGAAGGGGACTGGTGGGGAAGATCAAGTCCGGTGGAACAGAACGAGTGTTGTTGGAGCGGCCTTTGGTGCTGTAGGAGTTGATTATTGTAAAGCCAGTGGTGGAGGGGTTAAAGAAACCATCAGGGGTGAAGAGGTCAAGCGCCATGACATCTCCCCTCCCAAACAACCCCGGGAGGAGGGAAACAGTCGATAGAAACGAACTATAAACATAGAAGGCAACGCGGGGCTTGCAGCCGCCGGTCGTAGGGGGGGAAAAAACAGTAAATAAATTAAACGAGGGGAGCTTGCCCCTGTAGACCGGAGGGTCCTGCAGGGCTACAATGGAAGGAGGGATGGCTAGTTGAGTAAATGACCTGAACAAAGAAAGAAACACATCCCAGCTCCCGAGGCAGTTGTGTTGAACGAGTGTGAAGGGTTTTGGAGGGGGGGGCAAGGCCTGCTCACCACCCCATGAGGCTTGGTTGAATTGCATTAACGGGCCAGGCCCGAGGGAGTTCTGCTCATAGGAGAGGGGCTCTGGGGCTCCACGGGAAGCTGACAGGGGCCTGGTGCGGGCCTCACAGAGGCCGGAAGTATTGTTGTCCTTCTGGCCCTTGGAGTAGCCATCTCGAACGCTGACTGGAGGGAGCGTGTGGGTCAAGGGGGGGGCGAGTCGTCATGGTCGTCGGTGGCCGTGTCCATTTCGTCGCCAGCGGGAGGCGGGAGAACGACCTCGTCGGCAGCGGTTGAACGCCTGAGAGGGGGAGGAGTCGGGCGGGAGTCACAATCCCTGTGAGTCGCAGTGTGGGGGCCTCCGCAGTTGATGCAACGCGGTGGCGAGGAAGAGCAACAGCCAGGAGCAGCCTTAAGGTTGCCACCTCCAGGGCAAGTGGGGTTGGGGCAGCGATGCACGGCACAGGTGTGGTTGAGGGAGCGGATGGGGCAAACGGGAGATGTGGAGGGGCACCTAGGGGCGACATGGCCATAACCCCAGCAGTTCTTGCACTGGGTGTACCTGTTGGAAGAGTACGCGCGTTCAATAGTTCGCGATCGGGAGAAGAGACGAATCGAGGAGCCCATGGTAGGCACGTCCCCTCGGTGGACGGAGAGGATAACAGAGGTGGCCGTCTTGCCCTCCCTGGATTGTGCGCTAGGGTTGAGATATCTGGCGGCGAGGATGCCTATGGTCTTGGAGTTGAGGATCGACTCCGCAAGACACGGGAAGAGCTCCTCCAGGTCCTCCGGGAGGAAGGCAAGTGGGAGGGAGTGGAGGGCGAGCTGTGCTTCGTTGGGGGCGAGGCGGAAGGGCAACCAGGGGGACTCGCCCATGGGGAACGATTTGTTGAGCTGGCAGGAGAGGGCGTCGAAATATGGAGCGAAGGCCGTGGCGGGGGTGGCAGGGTCGGTGACGAGAAGGGTGACAGATCCATGGTCATTGACCTTGGTGGTGACTGCAAGGGGGAGGATGCAGTTCGCATCCCTTAGGACATGGGCAGCGATGTCCGGGAAAGTGGCAGCAATTAGGGGCGCTTGAGGGTGCTCAGAGGGGGAAGAACGAGGAGTGTAGAATCTTCTTTCGGCCGTAGGGAGTGACCTCGGTGCCTGGGACGCAGGGGCGAGGCTGTTGGCTGACGCGACTTGGGCGGCCGTGAGGAAGCTCTTATTCTTCTTACCCTTCGAAGTACCTTTGGAGGCGGCCTGGGCATACGAGGGTTGGTGCTTGGGGCAGTCAGGGGCGAGGTGGCCTGAGATGAAGGTGGTGGGGTCGGGGTACTTTCCCAAATGGAACGCGTTTGCTTCCCACGAATCCGGGAACTGGTCCGCGTAGGCACGGGGGTCGGCGGAGAAGGCGCAGGTAACCGGGTCATCTCGGGGAATGTCGGCGTCGAAAGTAGAGAAGGGAGTCTTGTTGGGGGGGGGAGCGCGGGACTTCACCCGAGGCTGTGGTGGTGCAGGGGCCGTGTGTGTGGTAGCACTGGTCGGGGGAACAGGAGGCCAAGTGGGGGCAAGCGCACGACGTGTGGTGGTACCGGCCAGGGGGCCTGGAGGGCGAGTGCGGGCCGGGGCTTGGGAAGGGGGGGCAGCTGACACCCTTTGTGACAGGTCACAGATGGAGGCGTTGATAGGGGCGAGTCTGCTCTCTAGAGCCACGGAGGTGGGAAGGGTAGCCACGATAGACTGTACAGTGCCTAATTGGGTTGCTATGGTGTCCAGCTGACGTGTCATGGACGCGAGCGCGTTAAGGGCGGAGGAGGATAGGGGGACGAGGATCGTCTCGCCATCCGAGAGTTCAGCGAGCTGCCGATCGTCGAGGATTGGGAGCCGGATGGAGGAGAAGTTAAGTCTCTGGCGGGTTTCGCGAAAAAGTCGCGAATGTAGAGGTGGGACTCAGTGAGCTCAGGGGAAGAGGATTGCCTAGAGGGGGCACGCGACGGGGCACGCGAGGAGGGGAGGGGAGGAAGGTCTTCTATCATGAAGACGGGGGATCAGGGACACGAAGCCTGACGCGAAGGAGAAGATAGGGGGCGAGGGGGGATCGTGCACTGAACGACTTGGAGTTGTGATTTCAATGACTGGAGGTGTAGAGGGCGCGGAGCGCGTGAAAGGAAATAGGGGGCATTTTTTCTCTTTTTTTTTCTTTCTTTTTTTTATATCATATATTTGTTGTTAAGGTACAAGAAATCGCATGGAGCGCTAGCTATGGCGAAAACAAAACCCAAAAGCCGAAACAAACAAACAAAGGAGATGTCCTGCACCAAAAACTCTTCAACTTGGGTCCGTACCGGTCCCAGGCCCACATACGGGCTCGAAATTAAAACAAGTAAGCCAAAGGAAACCCTCCTCTGAACCAGCAGATAGCATGAAAAACCAAACGTAAACCTAGCTTTCCTGAGACGACATAAAATACCCAAAGGAAACTACATTAGATCAACGGGAAGAAATGGAGGAAGCAGCGGACGTTGGGCGTGAGAACATACCCGGGGGGAAAGCTGTAGCCGTAGATTTGATAAAGCGGGCAAGGGCGCCCAGGAGGGCGCCTGAGGACCAGACGGGGGCGTCGGGGCTGATGTCCCGGACCCCCTGAAGGTGGCTGATCCTGGCAGGCGCCTTGGCCGAGCCGCGGAGAATGGCGTGCTCGAACGTCTCAGGGGCGCTCAAACAACTGGGGCAGGTGGTGGGGGCGACGCTATCCCAGGAGGGGTGGGCGCGGAGGTAGCTCTTACCAGATCTCATCTGGTGAAGGCGGCCCGCGGTGAACTTGTCCAGGCCCATAAACGGATTGGGCTTTAGCGAGGGTAGGTATGGGTATCTAGCCAGATCAAAGGAAATAGGGGGCTTTTTTTTTTTTTTTTTCTTTTTTTTTTTTAAAATCATGTATTCGTTGTTAAGGTACAAGAAACCGCGTGGAGCGCTGGCTATGGCGTGAACAAAACCTTAATCCCAACAACCGCCCGCTTCACCCCCTCATGGGAAAAATCCAACCCCTCGAAACCAGAGCACACCCCTCCCCCTAGTAGCACCTAAGACGAGAGCAAGACGGA
>Ga0307517_10001372_pt1 | contig 40960 bp, 25 predicted proteins | sample 23_EM_MG_FD_194515 | JGI IMG/M metagenome (GOLD analysis project Ga0307517, IMG submission 194515) | Populus trichocarpa ectomycorrhiza microbial communities from riparian zone in the Pacific Northwest, United States - 23_EM | ecosystem: Host-associated > Plants > Roots > Unclassified | place...
TGCATAATAAAATTGAATTCCCAGTTTGTATTCCCTTATCTACTATTTCTATCTTTCTCCCTTCTCCATATCCATAAACTTCTACCTCTGTTATACTCCTTTCTTTCTTTAAAACTAACAATTCCCACCAATGAACACCATGTTGAATCCCCATCCCCTTCCCCCAAACTGTCAGAAAAAAATAAAGGGGGTAGGAAATGGAAAGAGGCTAAAGGCCTCTAATGTAATATGTTATTCCCCCTCCCCTTTAAGAATAAATGTTCAATATAGGCAGCTTGAACATAAGGGGTCTTAATGGCCACCTTAAACAAAAAACAATCCATGATTGGACACTAAAAAACAATCTTAATACCATTGGCTTGTTAGAAACCAAATTAGAGGTTGTTGACAGGGCAGTAGCTGAGTCTAACCTTGCTCTTCCTTTTTGGAAATATCTATCCAACATAAACGCCTCTTCTCATTGCTGCATTTTGGTAGGTTAGAACCCCCTCAAACTAAACCATACTATTGTCCATATCTCCCTACAATGGCTAACCTGTGATACCATTTCCCTATCTACAAACAACACCATCAGAATCACCTTCATCTATGGCTATAACACCTCAGCCGGCAGAACAACCCTTTGGAATTACCTACGTCAAGAAAGCCTCGTGAACTCTACCACTCCTTGGACAGTAATGGGCATTTTGCTGACAGATTAGGAGGGGATACTGCTAGGTATCGTCATTTGGACGACTTCAATAATTGTATCCAACAAGCAGAGCTTATTCAAATCCCATATAGTGGACTCAAATTCTCTTGGCACAACGGGCAACATGAAAACCACACTATACAAAAGAAGCTAGACTGGATCTTCAACAACCCCTGCTTACTTACCAAATGGCTAGAAGCTCATTCATTCTTCCACTACACCATTAAACAATTTTATCGACGGATTAATTCTGTCGGTGTAAGGCATGAAATCCGTCGGTAACATTTTTCCCGACAACCTCACCGACGGAATCTGTCCGTTGGAATACTGATCGTTGGTAATTTTTCATTATGTCGCTGATTCTATTGGAAATAAAAAAAACCAATCACTGACGGAATACCGACGGTCTTACAGACGGCGAAGCGCGGCAAAAAAAATATTTCCCGGGAGAAAGTACCGGCAAAATAATTCCGTTTGTATTTTCAACGGTAATCACCGACGGACTATCCGTCGGTGATTGTGGCATGGCGGTAAATATTTCAAAACTCTATCAAATACCGACAGATATATCCGTCGGTAATGGTAATGGTAATCACCGACGGAATATATCTGTCGGTAATTGTGGCATGGGTGGTAATTGTTTGGCACCTCTCGGTACAATACTGACGGCTGGTCTCTGTCTGGAAAGTCGTCGGTATGTATTTAAAATATTTTAAAAAATTATTATTAATAGTAAAAAAGCTTAATAAACAAATAAAATTGTTTTAAACATTAAAAATATAAAAATATTGTTAAATAATATTCATCCAAATATTCATTACAAATTTAATGTGTTTAAAAAACAAAATTAAACTAGAATAGCGGCGGAGCTGGAGGAGGAGGAGGAGGAGGCTGGTTGTTCCCGGGACCGTACGTCCAAAAAGGGGCTGCACATGTATCATCACCCATCCTTGATCTAATATCCATGACCATTTGACGAAGCTGATCATAATTCGTCGAGAGTCGTTCATATTGTTGTTTCAAGGCCACAAACTCCTCAGACTGGATGCTAGATACTGATGGAGAGCTTCAAACGGTTGAGACACTACGGGCCGACCACAAGTTTTCGGCCGTAGTGTTGGAGAGATTGTAGACCCGATTTTTTTCGGGTCCACCAGACGATCTCACCTCCATCCACAAATCCGGATCGAAATCCGGATGGGTCGAAGGATCGTCCCCATATCTCTCTCTCAACCGGCTATTATAGGTCTCCTGATTTTTTTTTTTTAAAATCATCATATTCAATTCAAGAAAATAATGACTTACAAAATAAAATGATTGAACGAACATAACACGAAGTGCTGAGCACGGTTGTCCACGAACTGTTGCACCCCCTTTTGGCGGTCTTGACTCCGCACATGCGTCTCTACAAACAGCTCCATTGGACTCGGCTCACGTCCAAGAGACGTAGCCTGTAAGGAAAAAAAAGGTTGCAAGTTAAATATATTTATAAGTAACAACAAATTAATTAACGATATATTTCATTTAAATTAATCTTACCGTATCGCTAACGGGATTTCTTTGTCGGTATATACCGACAAATGTTGAGACGGAATTATTGCCGTCGGTAAAAATTACCGACGACAAAATTCTATCGGTAATTCCATTGGTTTTCGCGACACATTTCAAATCACAGCGCCATGATCATTAAGCTCCATAACACAAGCTACCAGCGTTACCCCCCTTTCAAATTCCTAAATATGTGGGCAGACAGACCAGACTTCCCAGCCATTGTTAGCACTACGTGGCAGACATAAATAAATGGCAATCCCATGTTCCAACTCACCACCAAACTTCGCCTTTTGAAGGCTGAACTCAGAAAGATCCATCTGCACCATACGAGCCACATTTCCAACAAAGTGGTAAAGGTTAAAGAGGACTGGAATTTAGCTCAAACCATTTTGGACCTCAACCCTACAGCAGCTGTCGCCAAATCCACAGAGAGGGAATTAGCAAACACTTACACGCAGCTATGTAAAGAGGAGTCTTTTTTCAAGCAACGATCCAGAATCCAATGGCTTCAGCTAGAGGATAGGAATACAAAGTTCTTCCATAATTCGTTGATGCATAGGCAGGTTCGAAACAGAATCCACACCCTGAAGGATGAAGATGGCAATTTTACTCATGGTCAGCAGGAGTTAGGGAACATAGCAACAAAGTATTATGAGCAAATCCTATCTCCTCCTCACTCTCCTCTCAATGCAAATGTTGCCAACATCTACCCAAAATCCATCTTAGATGCAGCAAAATCAGCTTTAGGCCACCCCATCTCTAATGAGGAAATCAAGGCTATCATTTTCTCCATTCCTGATACCAAAGCCCTCAGCCCTGATGGTTTCAATGCTCTATTCTTCAAGAAAAGTTGGAACATAATTTGGGTAGATTTTATGGCAGCTATCAGGTTTTTCTTCTCTCACAACCATTTACCACGATGTGTTAATGCAACTAGTGTAGCTCTAGTATCTAAAATTGAAAACCCTGCATGCACGAATGACTTTAGACCAATTTCTTGTTGCAATGTTATATACAGGTGCATTTCCAAGCTCCTTGTGACCAGATTAAAGGCTGCCTTAACTGATGTTATTAGCCCATATTAGTCTGCATTCCTCTCAGGTAGGCGAATCTCAAACGCCATCCTCCTCACTCAAGACCTCATGCACAACTACCATCTTAACAAGGGCCCTGCAAGGTGTGCCCTTAAGGTAGATCTTAAGAAGGCTTTCAACATTGTAAGCTGGGACTTCATCCTTGCAGGCCTTGAAGCCATAGCTGTCCCCCTAACCATGATATCCTAGATTAAGAAATGCATCACCACAACACACTACTCCATCAGCTTGAATGGCAAACTTCATGGATTCTTCAAAGCCACCAGGGGCATACAGCAGGGTGATCCACTATCACCTTACCTATTTGTCCTAGCAATGGAAGGTTTAGGAGGCATTCTCCATGCAAAAACTCAAAGCCCTAGGCTTAAGTATCATTAGCGTTATAAGGAAAACACCATCACTCATTTATGCTTTACAGACGACCTCATGCTTTTTTGCCATGCAGGCATAGCCTCAATAGGAATCCTAAAGTCCTCCTTAGACAAATTCTCAACCCTGGTTGGCCTCAAGATCAATCTCTCCAAAAGCTCCATGTATCTCTCAGGCGTTGATGGGGACATTCAAAGCAAAATCCAGGACCAAGTGGGATTCCAATAAAGGGCCCTTCTAGTCAGACATTTGGGAGTTCCCTTCATCACCACAAGTCACTCATACTGATTGCCTCCTGCTGGTGTAGAGAATTATAATCATAATCAAACTTTGGACCTTATCATCCCTAACATATGCAGGTCAACCCCAGCTCATTAAATCGGTCCTCTTATCCATCCAAGTGTACTAGTCTACCATGTTCATCCTTCTCTACTCAATTATCAGAAAGATTGAAAGCACCCTAACTGTTTTCATATGGAAAGGGACTTTACTAGAATCTATTGGAGCTAAAGTAGCTTGGTATGCAATCTGTTACCCCCTGAAAAAGGGGGGCCTTGGTATCAAACGACTGAAAATATGGAACAAGGTTGCAACTATGAAACACGTCTGACACCTCTTGGTTGATAAGCATTCTATATGAACAACATGGGTGAGCATTGTCTTGCTTCGTGGGAGATTGATTTGGCAGATCAACATCCCCTCCAATCCATCTTAGTCCTGGAGGAAGATCCTTCAAAGCAGAGCATGGTGTCAAGGTTTGTTTCTTTCATGTATTGGCAATAGGACTTCAACATTCCTCTGGTATGATTACTGGCTCTTAGAAGACAAAAGAATAATAGATATTCTTCCCCACAGGACTTAGTTGGAATGCAAGAGCCTCTGACATCATACATGGGGATCAATGGTTCTTCTCGAGCAACAACGTCAACCTTCAGGCAATATGGAACTCCATCAGCTTCCTACCGTGACCCTCTATGGAAGACCATTATATATGGTAAGGACACGCATTAGGAACCTTCACCATAGACTCTGTATGGGAGCTCCTTTGGAACTCAAAACCCCTGAACTTCATGCACCACATCCTTTGGTTTAAAGGTCACATCCCCTGATATTCGTTCATCCTTTGACTTGCTTCACTAGGATGACTACATACCATGGACATACTACATATCTCGGGGATCATAGAAAACACCACATGCATCCTATGTGGTATGCATGAGGAGTCTCACAACCATTTGTTCTTTTAATGCCCTTAATTACTCTAGTAGTGTATGGGGAACCGTATGCAACAAAACAAATATATAATGGCCAACCAGTCCTTGGGATCTTCTCATCACATAGGCAGCCTCTACTTACCAAAAAGGGAAGGACATCAACCACTTGACAGCTCGTCTCCTCCTGTCAACCTCGGTTTACCTTCTGTGGCAAGAAAGAAATAACCGTATATTTAGCAACCACTTCCAACCTCCTCAGACTATCAGCGATGACATATACCAGCTCATCAGAACACACCTAACGAATATGGAACACAAATGCACCATCCCAACTATAGTTTGTGATATTTGGGGTCTCTAGGAACATTAGCTATCTCCTTCAAAAGGATTCCAGTTGCTAGGGTTACGGTTCCTTCTTATCTCCTATTATCTCTTATGATGAGATGAGTCAAGTGGACGTTTGCTTATAAGGGTTGCTGGATATTCCAGTCTTATAAGCCTCCATCTAGTTATTTGAATTTTTCACTTATTTTGTATTGGTTTTTCTTTCTTGTTTTTCTCCCCTTGTTTTCCCGAGAGGTATGCCTCTTGTTCACCTGTACATTTTTTGGATCAATTAATCTTAACATTTTCTAAAAAAAAAAGAGTTATAATGTGATTAATTGTAATAAAATGAGATCGTGATTATACTTCTGATGAGCCTAGACACTGAGTTCGCGGACCTGACATTGGGCTAAATAAGAACTCCCTATCCTTATACACAGACTTCGAGATCAGCTTATTCACTCAATAAGTTCAGAGAATATTTTTTCCCTAATCCTAGGAAAAATGACACACAAGGTTCATCTAGCCCACTTATGTCATTCTAAAGATACTTCTAGTCCAACTTTCTAGGAGTTGGGCACAAGAATTTCATGCATGAATCTTGTATACCATCATGCCTAAAAATACAAACTCATTATATGACTACCACTGGTGTAAGATGTTTGAGAACCTCTTAAAGAAAGAGCCTTTTTATAGTGTCAGGGAACACTTTGTCCAAGCCTAGTCCTTTTGTCACACTTTTTCACATAATGTATTGTAACCTATCGAGATTAAGGTAATTATCTTGTATAATTACGCCAAAAATAGGACAAATATTTTCTTCCCTTCGAGACCATCCTCTCCATTTAGAAAGAGTGGAATAAACTAGTATATAAACCTTGAACCAATCGTTAGAAAAGGGAGGAAAATGGCAATGGAACTTTAAAACAACCATATAACCATACTACAATACAAATTACAACTATAAAATGATCATTGTCGTTACAAAAAAAAGAGAAAAATCCTTCCTCTATTCTCTGAAAATGTCTTTTGCTCAGGTAGAGGACTTATTTGTAGGTTACCCTTAAAAGGTTAAGCCTCGTCAATAATCATCTCTAGAACGTTGAACTCTTTTACCCGTGCTGGTAATCAACCTATTTTTCTCAAAGATTGGTCTATCTCTTTTTTTTATCTAGTCTAGAATTGCCTTTCTAAGCCAAAGCCCAACAACCTACTAAGAAAGAGCTTGTCAATGTCATTGCGGCCCTAAACAGGAGCCTCATTAGCAGTGTTTATGGAAACTTGAACAAAGACCAACCCTTATTGTTTTCCATTCCTTTTTTTTTTTTGGTTTTTCCTGTTTCATTCTTTAGAATGTGTTCTGAAAAGATAAAACATGGGAAAGTTATGGTTCCCTACTAAAGATGTTTTACCAACACCTTCTACATTTAAAAGCACTTGTGACAAAGGGAGATCTCCTCTTAAAGCAAGATACTGAAATAAGCTTGTGAGAAATGAATCCTTATGACTTATCACCAGAAAAGGTCTTTCTGGTTGTCTCTATACAAATAAATCTCCATGACCCGTCACCCCCCAGGGCCTTCTTGGTTACTCTTTATGTAAATAAATCTCCATAACCGGTCACCACCAAGGGTCTTCATGGCCTATCTCTATACAAATGTATCTTAATGGCCAATGATAACAAAAACTTTACCTTGTTACAAGATCTACACTAGGGCCTTCTTGGTTACTCTTTATGTAAATAAATCTCCATAACCGGTCACCACCAAGGGGTCTTCATGGCCTATCTCCATACAAATGTATCTTAATGGCCAATGATAACAAAAACTTTACCTTGTTACAAGATCTACACTACCAAGAAATGCCATACACTCTTGAAAAGACGCGAACTAGTTTGAGTTTGACAAACTCTTCAAGTAGAAGGTTTCCTCATCTAAATAAGCTTAGTTTCGCTAAAGAACATTAACAACCTTCATGTGTAGTTTATAAGACAAGCACTATCACAGGAAGTTTTTAGGTGATAGGTATTATATTTCACTATCTTCTTTGTGGATAAATTGTTCCCAGCCTATGTTAATGAGGCATTATCATGCACCAAAATGCTACTTCCATCGCATACATGATAAGGGCCTATTATTTGTGCACAAGCCTTAGATATTTTTTACCAACGTAGGAACTTTAGATTCCTTAATTTTGGCATCGATGTCGAAACACTATAATTAACAAGGAACATTAAATTCTATAAAAAATGCAAATGAATAATAATAATAATAATAAAATAAGCCTAGAGGCAATATTCAATACATATAATCAGAATCCTGCCAAAAAGTTATAAAATAGAAGTTTAACAACAACATCAATTACATTTTCTATTTGAAGAGCCTCCACCATTAGATGTTCTTCGACTATCTTTAGGTCAATTTTCTCTTCTAAAGCATCAACAACAGTATTAGGCACAACCTCCCTAACAATATCAAAAAATTATCAAATACAAATAGAAATACCAACGAAACAAAACTCGTCAGTAAATTATAGTGACATTCAAATACAAACAGAAATACCGATGAAACAAAACTCGTCGGTAAATTGTAGTGACATTTACTGATAGGATATTACCTCACTATTTTTCTTGGTATTCACTGACAAAATTTTTTCATTGGCGGCTACTGAAGGGATTACAATTGGAAATGAAGGAATGAAAAAATAAAATATACTCGTCGTTAATACTTGTTGATGAATCTGTTAGTAGTATTTAAGTTATAACCTGACAAACGACCCCCTCTCCCCCTCCCTCATTTCTTTTTCTTCTTCTTCTTCTTTTACAGAAAACAACACACAACACCCCATATTTTGTCACAAATCAAGCTCTCATCATCACAAATCTGACCACCCTAACACTTAGTCTATTAGCATCCCTGTTTTGGTTCATTTTTCTTTGAAGATTCACTACATCAATTAAGAAAACTACTCATTTTTTATTGTAACCCATTTTTAAAATGTTAATGTTTTAACATTTTTATGTAGTATATATGGTTTGTTTGTTTATTTACATGTTTTATAGCTTTTTCCTAAAAAACATTTGTTGTATGAATGTGTGATTTGTGCATGTTAGGGTTTGTTTGAGATTTTGAGAAATTGTATTTATTTATCATTTGATGAAATTGAGTTTGATTTTGTAACTTAGATGTTTTATAATGAAATAAATAATGTCTTATTTAATGGATATGTTTCATATTTTATAATTTTTTTTTTGCTAAGTTGAAAATTTTGGTAAATTTGGAGGAATTTTGAAATTTTAGAGAAAATTGATAATGATTTAAGGGTACTATTAAAATTGATTGAATAAGTTGAATTAAAACAATGATAGCTAATTATTTGGGTACCGATAATTTGTTTAGTTCACATTATTAATTAATACATGTTGCTATCAATATTCTATATATGTTTCATATAAGTAATGAATGATCGTTCTTGGATGTATCGAGTTTCATCTAAAGAGTTGCACATGATAGATTATTGTAAGGGGGTTGAGGGTTTTATTCATTATGTGCTATCTAATACAAAAAATATTAGTGGAGGCAGTATAAGAGATGTAAAAATAAAAAGTATCTTGATCCAGATGTTGTCACGATGCATCTTTTACAAAAAAACGTTCATGGAAAAATACTTGTGTTGGTTTGTATACCGAGAACCGTATGTTCCTTATGAGACCATGCTAGAAAAGATGATTGGGTCAACTTTTAATTCTAGTAATGTGCATAGAGTTGTAGATGATAATAGTGATTATTATAAGAGTATAGTTATGGCTGTAATGAGAATGAATTAGGGTGATACAAATAAATGTTCAATCATAGATGAAGAACCAAATAAAGACACAACTAGGTTTTTTGATCTTTTGAAAGATTCTGACAACCATTATAGGATGAGTGCACAAATCTTAGTAAATTATTGGTCATTGCATAATTATTCACTATCAAGTCAGATAATGGATTGAGTGAGGCTGATCATGACAAAATTATCAAATAAGTTATAAGCTTTTTACTGAAAGGAATAGGCTAAAAGAGAACTTTTATGCTATTAAATCCATGATGAAACCTTTTGGTCTAGGATACCATAAAATCAATATATGTCCAAACTTTTGCATGTTATATTACCTAGAAAATACATATTTGATCATGTGCAGAACCTGTGGGTATACTCGGTATAAACCTATAATTGACAGGGAAAGGACTCTTGTCACACATATAAAACTGAGATACTTCTCAATCACTCATAGACTATAAAGGTTATTCATATATCCAAAGATTATTGAGCATATAATATGGCATCAATCATATGATGTGGTGGATAGAGTCATGTTGCACCATTTCGATGGTGAAGCTTGGAAGCAATTTAATAGGGTATATCCTCAGTTTTTTCTGAAACCATGGAACATATGTGTTGGGTTATATACAAATGAATTCAATTTATTTGGGTCATTTGTTGCACCATATTTTTATTGGTCAGTGATACTCATAATTTTTAACTTGCTAGAGTTCATGTTCTTATCTATGTTCATACATGATTCTAATATTCCAGGTAGAAATATAAATTCTTTTCTTCAAGCGTTGATTAATGAGTTGAAGCAGTTGTGGTCATCCGAGACTTTGATGTATGATGTCTCGAGGAAACAAACTTTTCAGATGATGACAGCTTTAATATAGACTATCAATGATTTTTCTATATATAGGATGGCTTCTAGTTGGATCATACATGAAAAATTAGCATGTCCATATTATATGGAAAAATAACAAGGTCTTCACCTTAACAAATGATGATATTTTTTTTTTATTATCACTAAAGGTTTTTGCCAACTGATTACAAGTATAAAAAAGGATTAATTTGTAGGTAAAGTTAAAAGAGATGTTACATCATTACTATTGAGTGAAGAATTGTAAGATGTGGCCTCACAATATGAGGGCATTATGTTTGATTTTCCATATGGTAATCAGAAGTTTCCTGGTTTTTGTGACTCATAATTGGGTAAAACAAAATATTTTTTAGAGCTCCTTATTGGAAGAATAATTTCCTATACCATAATTTAGATGTCATGCATATTAAAAAGAATGTGTTTGAAAATAGTTTTAACATAGTGATGGACATGAAAGGGAAGACAAAATGATCAACTTCTAATAAGTTTGAAGTTCACAATACAACATTCTCATAATAGAGAATATCACATACATCCATTCACCACATCATGTTTATAAGATCGTATTTTCACATCCGTATTCTATTACAATTTTTTATACAAGTTTTTACAAAACTGCTGAATGACAAATATTCAACTAGCTCGTTCGTTTTTATCAAACACATAACACCTAGAACATACTATTACATAGCACCTTGATTGTGTGATGTCCCTATTACAAAAACAACATGGATACAAGGATTGTAAATAATCTAAAGATAATAATGAACAACTAGAAGGACATTATCGTTACCTTTTGTTATCAACTAAAAATGAGTGCATTCTTTCATTTACTTCTCATATGCATTGTACATTCCTTATTATTTCGCTAAATGTATTATTCTCACTCGAATGCCCCAACCTCTCCATAGGAGTGGTGGGGCCAAAGTTTAATCATCGGTCGGGGTTAATTACTTCACTTTAACCCTGTCATCTACCTTGGATGCTTTTAACCGTAGCTAATCGCAACATCTAAACTTGGTTATCCGTCTCGGATGCCATTAACCAAAACTAATCATAAAAAATCAAACTCGTCATATCTTACAAATACCATTAGCTGAAGCCAATCATCATAATCAACTTGGCCATCCATACACAACCAGATCATCCATCTCGGATGCCATTAGCCGAAGCTAATCAACAATCACAACCCGATCATCCATCTCGGATGCCATTAGCACCGAAGCTAATCAACAATCACAACCCGATCATCCATCTCGGATGCCATTAGCCAAAGCTAATCAACAATCACAACCTTGTCATCCATCTTGGAATCAACAATCACAACCTGGTCATCCATCTTGAATGTCATTGGTCGAAACTAATCATCAAACACAACTCGATCATCTATACCGGATGCCATTAGCCAAAGCTAATCAACAACTCAATCAACATTCCATAATCGGTTTAACATTCATCAACAACCCAATTTCATCAACATCTCATAGTTGATTTAACATACATCACAACACAATATTATATCATCCTCAAACAAGTCATTTCAGAACATTAACATTTTCATCAACAACTCAACTCACATTTCATAATCAGTTTAACATTCATTAACAACTCATTCAACATTTCATAGTCGGTTTGACATTCGTCAACAACCTAATTTTATCAACAATTCAATCACATTTCATAGTCGGTTTAACATTCATCATAATGCAATAATATATCATCCTCAAATAACTCATTTCAAAACATTAACATTATGCAAGAAAAAGGTGGAAACCACCTACCTGCTCATCCCGTGGGATGTCCTTGTTCGGTCACAGATCTGATCCCGGTCGTACCACCTACCACATCAATGGTCATAAATCAGTACATTTGCATTCAGTAATCACACAACTCGTCACCATACAAATTTCAAGAATACACATGTTCACATTCTAGCATTCATATATTAAAATCATACGATGCAATCATTTTAATCATTGAACCAGTTCTGATATGTAATTTGCTGTAGAAATTTGTCAGTAAAACTGGTTCGCCGGGGACGCAAATTTGTTAACAAACTGATTCGCTGGGACATAGAATCGTTAGTGAAATTGGTTCGTTGGTGACACAAACTTGTCAGCGAACTGATTTGTTGGAACAAAGAATTCGGCAACGAAACTAGTTCACTGGTGACACGAACTCGTTAGCGAATTGATTCACTAGAACACAAAATTGTCAGCGAAACTAGTTCGTTGGAGATGCAAACTTGTCAGCGAACTGATGAACTGGAACACAGAATCGTCAGCGAAATTGGTTCGCTAGGGACACAAACTCGTCAGTGAATTGATTCACTGGAACATAGAATCATCAACGAAAGTGGTTCGCTAGGGACATAAACTCGTCAGCGAACTTATTCACAGGAACACAAAATTTGGTAGCGAAAGCTTACCCACTAGTGACCTTTATTCGGCAGAAATCACCAACGCACACAGGCCACTGCTGGTGTAGAAATCATTGACGAGAATTGAGTCGTTGCCGACTAAAAATTTATCAACGCACCACAGTTCACAGCTAACGCTAAAATCATCATCATATATTGTTTTCAAATGACGTAGAAATCATTGACGAAAACTAAGCTGCGGCTGAATCAGAAATCATCAACGCAACACAGTTTTGCAGCTGATGTTGAAATCATCAGCGTACATGGTTCATAGCTAACTCAGAAATCGTTGATGAAAACTAAGTCGCTGCTGACTCAGAAATCATCAACGCAAGATAGTTTTGCAGGTAACGTTGAAATCATCAGCGTACATGGTTCATAGCTAACTCAGAAATCATTGATGAAAACTGAGTCACTGCCGACTTAAAAATCGTCAATACAAAACAACTTCACATCTGACATTGAAATCATCAGTGTATATGATTTACGGTTGACACATAAATTGTTGACAAAAACCGAGTCATTACCGACTCAAAAATCGTCAACGCAACATAGTTTCACAGCTGATGCTGAAATCATCAGCGCATACGATTTATGATTGATGCAGAAATCATTGATGAAAAATGAGTCGCTGTCGACTCAGAAATCATCAACACAACATAGTTTCACAGTTGACGCTAAATTTGTTAATGCATATAGGCTACTGCTAACTCAGGAATTGTTGATAAAAACTAAGTCGTTGCTGACCCAGAAATTGTCAATGTAAACTAAGTCGCTGCCGATTCAGAAATCATCAGCGGTAAGGTGAGTCGTTTCTGATTTTGCCTCCCCCTTAAGGTTACGCGTAAGATTTACGCTATGCCTTTCTCCTTTGTAACACTTCCTAGCAGAGACTTGGACACATACCGACAACAATCATACTATAATTCCTATCACAAGGCATGAACAACGCATAACCAAATCTCAACATGCATATTTGATTTAGGTTTTTCTAACTACAATCTCAAGTTATAAAAATTCATTCACCACACAAACAAAATCAACGCATTATCATGTGACAATTTTTGTTTTAGCTTTAATTGTTCCTAAGGTTTAACATCGATACAATTTTGCACATACACTCAATCTATTTCATTATCGTAAGCATAATTACCACAATTTTCCACAACCATGTCTTCATTCATTTGACCTATGTTTATGTAATTCCATCACATTTTATCACAAGCACACTCACAATCATAATTTTCAAATACATATCTATTCCCTTGATTCATAACCACACATGTCTATTCATCATATCAACAAAACCAAAGCATTATATGAATGCAATTCTTGTTTCAGCTGCTGCATGTTTCTTCAAGATTTATTAACAACACAAGTTTGCACTTACATCATTTCAACACATTTTCATATAACTTCATCAACCAAATATGCTGAAATCACATCATTAACACAAGTATAATTTTGTTTTAGTTTCACATGATCAAACATCTCTAACAAGGTAGTCATCTATGCATTTTATTCCTTTGATCCATATTATATCTAGCCCTCATCAAGGTCGGCCATCTTTCCCAGTTTGTGCATTCAGATTTGCTCATTTTATTTGTTAAATATTCTGGAATTAGGTCCCTCATTCAACCCTATTTTTTGTCCTTTTTTTAGTCTTGTTATCCTTAACAGCTGGTGTAAGAATTCTAGGCCATTAACTTAAGGTTTTTTTTTTTTTTCTGCCCCAAGGTCCCAAGAACAGGTGAAGAAGTGGCATGGTTCATACCTCACGAATCTAAGTAGTTTTAGGAAAGAGTTTGACAGTATTCTTCCCCTTTTTACTCGGTTTTTCTTCTTTTTCTTCTTTTTCTTCCCTCTCGATTCTCCCCTCCAGTCATCTTCCCACTGATTCTAGACTCCCTCTCCTTCCATGTTGCAGGTGTTCAGCCTTCTCTAGCTCTCTCCTTCTCTCTCTCATCTAAGGAAAGTACATGTAGATGGGGTTAGGTTCAGCTCTCTTTTTAAAAAAAAAAGAGAAGAAGAGTGTCACACCCTTTCGAGAGCTTAACGTCGCGACGACCCTCCCAGAGTGGGGAATCATGTCGGGGTCTTTGTTTTGTGAATAAGGGAGTCGCCACCTAGTATTATGGTCACTGGGAAACCTAAGTGGTCTTTTAGAGATTCTAAGGCAAGGGACTGATTGTGTAAAGGGAAGGTTTTAGCACCCCTAGTACGCCCTACCTAAGGTAAGCTGCTTGGTGTTTGGTTTGTCTTATAATTGCTATGGTGTTGATGTTCTCTAATCTCATCAGTTTTCCTAGGATAAATTTGCTATGATGAACAAACTTGGGCTCAAAGTCTAAAAAGAAAGAACTCTTGGCCAATATGGATCATACTTTAGGTATGTCTACAAAGTACAAAGGAGAACCAATGTAGATCTCTTGAAATCTGTGTTTGATTCAGACTAAATTTGCAACTCGTGGATTAGGAGCCAACTAAGATAGAAATCCAAGGAGATTTAATGTGCTTAAAAGTTCATTTTTCCCTTAATATTTCAAGTGTTCACGACTCGTAAATTGCAAGGAAGAGAAACAAAAAAAAAAAAACTAAGTTAGAAATCTAAGAAAATTCAAGGTTCTTTAAAAGCCCACTTTTGCCTTAGTATTTTATACTTTCATGACTCATAAACCGTGAAACAAAAATTGAAATGTCCCCAATTATAATTGAGACTTCTTTCAAGGATGTGCAATTAAATTGTTCTAAATAACATTTTGGGCCTAAATCTACCCTTATGTTAAAAATGAACAAGTTGTATTACTCTCAACAATATTTTGAACATTTACCTTTCATAAGTTTCTTTGTCCTCATATTATTAAAAGATAATGACTTATTATTCTTAAAAAAAATATTTTGGATATTAACCACTTGGGGTTTCTTTATCCAAATATTAATAGTGAATAATAACAAATTATTCCTAATAATATTTTGGATATTAACCCCTTTGGGGTTTCTTTATCCAAATATTAATAGTGAATAATAGCAAATTATTCCTAATAATATTTTGGATATTAATCCCTTTGGAATTTCTTTATCCAAATATTAATAGTGAATAAAGATGAATTCTCTAAAAATAAGATTTTTATATTTTTAGAATATTGGCCAACACCCTTTGGAGTTTTACAAACATGCTGTACAATCCAGAATGCAAGAAAATAATTTTTTATGTTTAAGAAATCCATGCGAAAACACATTTTCAAAACTTCAAATATTGTTTTTTTTATAAAAAAATATGTTCAAAATATTTTTTTTGATATTGGCCGTATGCAACACACAAAAAAGTGTTTTTTGTTTTGTCAAAACACGAACAACACGAGTACACAAACATCACAAAAAAAAACCATCTATTCCAAAATTCATAAGAAGCCGGAAATAGTTCGTCTCAAATAAACAAGATTTGGCATACTAATTTAAACTTGAAGCCTAAATAAATCTGACCCATAATTCTCTAAAATAATAATAAAAAAAAAGTCTGCATGCACAAAACGAAAACAATGTTCTGAAACAAAAAAAAAAAAAAAAACATGAATTGTGACCCACCTGCTACCTCAAAAACAAAGAGGAAAGTGTGAACCCAAAATCGACCGAAGAACAAAACACCCTTAACTAAAGAAAAGGACCCTCCCTCATGTTTTTCAACTATCTCTTCTGCACCTATAAGCTACAACTGTTTCTATATAGTGTTCCATTGCAAGAAAATGCTCGAGAGAAGGGAGAAAGGGATTATGGAAACTTTTAAAGCTCACGGTCCCTTACGACAAGGGAGTAAAAAAAACACAGCTCTAACGACAATAATAATCTAAACTCAAAGACATGGGAGGGATAGTGGGCAAGCATGCAACTTTGTTGCTAAGATGGAAAATGAACGTCCCCAAAACAAGAGCAGAAACAGATTTTTGAAAAGAAACAAAAACCAAACAAACAGCTTTAAATATGTCAAAGATAAAGGAAGTCGAGACTCATACCTGTGGATCCTGCTCGTTTTGAATGCAAAAGATGAAACACAAACCGATGGAAAAGCTTCTGCTTTTTGTTTCTGATAACCAAAGAAAGACTTCCTCTTATGTTCTCTTGGTTTTTTATTCTCATCCTTCTTCTTATTCCCTTTATTTTCTTTCTTTTTTTATTTCTTCTCACCTTACTCTGTTTTCTTTCTCCTCTCTCTCTACTCCTCTGCTTTGTTTTCCTTTTTCCTCTCTTTCTTTCCCCGTCTAGTGAAGATTTTTACAGTCGGAAGGATGAAAGAAAAACTCCTCTTGTTCTCCCTTGTTCTCTGCGTTTTTCTCTCCTCTCTTTTTCTCTTTTTTTTTTCATTTTTTTGCTCCCTATTGCTTGCCTCTCTCTCATTTCCCCCTTATTAGGTCAGTAGAGGAGGCATATATACACACACACACGCACGCACGCAGCTCTATTTAGGAAACAAACATTACACTAATCAAGGATGTAAATCTCGACTGATTTACAATCAAATAAAACCAATTAGGAAACCAAAATATTCTGATTTATATTCTAATGATTCTCGTAATCACTTTCCTCATTAACACACCATCCCAGCCATTTGTGTTAAGGATAAAATCCCAACCATTGGATGATGATGAGGTCCCCCTTTTCATGTCATTTTGTTGTTGGCACAGAGGAGGCACAAAAGTTGTTGTCTCCTTTGGATTGAAGCTGAAAAAAACATGATCTGTAGCTCCAAAATCAAGCGAGAGAATCATGGAAACTAGCAGGAAGTTGCAGAGAAAAGGAAATAATTGCAGATGGGGAGGGGTACTGTTCAAAACACAAATGAACAGTACCATGCTAATTAATTCCTATGGGTTGTTTCATGCTGCCAAGTCCCAAACGATGGTGTTTTTTCTTTATGAAGAGAAGCAAAATATAATCCAGCATGGCAACCAGTAACAGAAATTATTGTGACATTTTCTGATCCAGTCCCTATTTTCCAATTCCTTCAACGAAACCAATTATCTTTCCGAGGTTTAAAATTGGTCTTTAATTAACCCGATAAATTCTTGAAATAAGTCGGGTCCCTCAAATCAGACCTACAAACTCAGAATCTAGCCGCAATCTTTTTGGTTAGAAAGGGTCTCCTGATCTGATTCAGAAACTGATAATGCTGAGCATCCCAATCTTACTGAGAGTCTGACATAAGAACAGTGGGCTCTAGGACCCAATAAAGGCGCATATCAATTCTTTAACATGTCATGAATGAAAAAATATAGCTAGGATGGTCAGATATTGCATGAAACCAAATCAGAATCAAAGCTTAAGTTGGAACAAAATTGGTATTACAACAGAATTGCGACAACAACATAATTATTTTTTAGTGCAAATTCTAAGGGGTTTATTTAACCTTAAAGACCAGATAAAGAGGGAAATGAATTTAGCATCATGAAGACTCCTAATTAGCCTAAGAAACCTGACGATTTTGGCAGCAAAGGGGGAGGATAAAGAGAGCAAAAAATAGTTGAAACAGGATTCGAAAAACATTTCTTTCTTCTCTATTTTTTTTTAATTTTTCAACAATCATGAGCTAAACTCTTGCATTCGGTTCAAGAGAGGTACACACCATCTCCAACACGTAGGGCCTAAAAATGAGTTACAACAAAGAGCATGCAGTTGGACATATGCAACGGCTGTAACTGTTTTTGGGAAGAGAAAGGGTCACCTTCCCTCTCTCTTTGCAATTATACCCCCTTTTAAATGAGAGGGGGTGTTTGGGTGCATGTTATCTTTGGTTCCTATCCCTCTTTTGAGTTATCCTAGGGCTAGTTTAATCCTCCATATATCTTAACCTAGGATAGGTCGACCCTCTTCCTCCAGGATTTTCTTTAAGGTTGGTCGATTTATATCCTTAAATTCTTCCTAATATTGGTCGGCCAAAGACTAAATTTTTGGTGGGTATTACAACACGCATGGATTTGTCAGCGTATAGTTGTCGTTGACTCAGAAATCATCAACGTAAACTGTGTTGCTGCCGATTTAGAAATCGGCAATGAAAATTATATCGCTGGCTGCCAATTCAGAAATCGGCAATGAAAATTGTATCGCTGCCAATTCAGAAATCAGCAATGAAAACTATGTCGCCGCCAATTCAGAAATCCCTGCACAGTGATGGTGGAGTCGTTTCTGGCTTTACTTTTTTTTGGGTGTTTACAAAAAGGTGTTTTAGGTTGGAAAGACATGGTCGTGTGGAGGGATTTCAGACCCACACATCTTATAGGCTATTTGGGAAGCTTATATACAACACATGATGTCTGAGCATTTCGTGTGGTGGTTACAATCCGGTATAGAGAACCGAAATAGGGAGATTCATGGTTCAATTGCCATGCACACTAGATGATCCATTCTGTTCGTTTCACATGCAAAGCGGATGATAAGATTCTATTTTATTACATACATTTTTTTAAAAAAATTGTTGTTTTATATGAAATTATTTAACTAATAGCAGCTTCCTTTTGCAGACTATGATTCCTAGACACAATCAAAAACTGTAGGAGCTTTTTGTTGAAACTCACATGCAAAATGAGTACCGTCAGAAAAGGATGCAACAACTCGTGGATAGCCGAGCTCAGAAGTTCGTGGTAAGTTGGATTTAAATAATGTTTTTCTTAAGTTATTATATTTTTTCTAAATTTGATGACTTGTTTTTTCTCTTTTTTTCTAGAAACATATAACACTTGATTGTAGGAGAGATACGAAAATGATCCTTCAACCCATCCAGAACTCAATCCGGATTTGTATTTGAAGCCGGATCGTCTGGTGGACTTGATAGAAATCAGTTTTATGGTATCTTAAGCACTACAACCAAGGATATGCGGATGAGCCATATTGTATCGACAATTGATTCCTCTTAATTGGATTCGAGCTTCTGATATCTGGCCATCCAGGCTTTTGTACGAGAACTAGTTAAAGCTTAGATCGTCCGGCTTAGTGCTGAGACAACCCAACTTAAGTCTGAGACAACTGAACTTAGGCAATTGTAAGAGGAGTTATTGTCAAGCCTCAGTGGTACATATGGTCTGCCTCGCTGCTCACCTAGTCCTGACAAAGATTTGCCTCCTCTTCCTCCTCCTTTAGCTTCTTTCCTCTAGATAAATTGTATTCAATAATATTTTTATTTTATTCCTTTTATTTTATTTTTTGTTTTGTTTATTTTATTTTTAAAAAATATTAAATACATGACATAATTACCGATGAGATAATGATCATAAACAGGATTACTGACGAACTATATCCCTTAGAAAATTCCATAGAGTTTGAAAAAATTTACAGGACTTTGCCACTGACAATTATAGATGAAATTACCCATAGACGTTAAATCACAAACAGAATGACTGAAAAAATAAATCCCTTAGAAAGTTCTGGAGAGTTAAAGAAATTATAGGACTTTGCCACTGAAAATTATAGAAGGAATTACTGATGGACTAAGTCCCTCGGTAAGTTCGAGAGAGTTGGAAAAGAATTACATGACTGCCACTAATGTGAATCTTCAACGGGTTAATTTCATTGGTAATATGAATTAGAATACCGCTGTAATTGCAAGGAGTTTATTTTGTCTATAATATGCAATACTTACTGACAAAATTACTGACATAATAATGCTGGTAAAATCTTTTTGTTTGACGTGTTTTTTCCATCTGTAAATTCATTAATAATTATCTTACCAATGCAATGATCGACATAATATAAATCATTGATGACCAGTTACCGTCTATGATTTTATTGATAATTTTTTTCCAAATAGAATCAGTGTTCAAACACCGATAGAATATTCCACCGCTGTTATGCAATACTCTGGTTGTGGAACTTCCACGAGGGCTTTTAGGGCTGTTTCATCTCCTCTGCAACCCTCTTCACCAATAACAAGGCTCTAATTGCTTCACTATTGGCTCTCCCTTCGTGTCCACCTCCACCACAGAATGCTCCCATGATTGCCATTTCTAGGGGTCTTCTCATACTTCTTGGACATTTTAATCAGATATTCTCCATAAGCAACTGCACTTGCAACCTTAGGATAGATCTTTTCAAAGTCGAGACAATTGAAAGGAGGAAAATCTATAGAAAAATCCATATTGATTCCCCAAGAGAGGTTGAAAAGGTGGAATCACTCATCAAGTCAATCATTTTACCCTCCAAGGTGGTTAGTATAACATTTGTTCCCTCATATATGGTTGGGAACTCCATAGAAAAATCTTTGAAAGCGTTTAGCTGGGAAACTTCAGCCCAAGCCTTATTGACATTAGCACAAGCCTTGTTAGATTCATTTGTAGCCTATGCCAAGGCTAACCCTAGCTCCTCCACTTTTTATTAGCAAATGAAGATATCTTGGTTGGCCTTCCTTATGCTTTTTCTAACATCTTCTAGGTTCGGGTTTGAGGCATTCTTTTCTTACAAAACCTTCTAACAAAACTCATAGGAGCTTCAGAGTTGAACACATCTGCATCTATGCTCCTTCAGGTCTTGAAAGTCCCCTTGCTGAACCTAGACACATCCTTGCACTTCCAAAAAGATATCCTAGAAGTAACTTTTCTAGAGTCCATACCGGAAGGCGTACTTCTCTTCGTGGTTTTAACAAAGACTTCATATTTAGAACTTACATCTATTTTTGTTCTTAAAGTTTAATTTTCAACAATTTAATTTTATTTGAAGGTCAATTACATTAAATTTTTTAGTCAAGAGTGGAATTAAAAGAACAAGAATCAAAATAAAAAAGACGTCAAATATGAATGACATACCATAAATTTCAAGAAAAAGACATTTTGATCCTTGCATTTTAAAAATAACGTTAATTATATAATTTTAGTACCTCAATATTTTTCCAATTTAATTTTAATATAAAAGTTCATTTTTGTTATTTTTTAGTCCTTGATTGAGAGATGAAAGAGAGAGGTCACCGAATTCTAGTAGTTGAGAGAAAAAGAGGTCGTTGACATTAATTTAGACCACCAAAATGATCTATATTTGTCAATACCTTTAAAATTCATGAAAAAACATATCTAAACTCAGGTTGATTTTTTATTTCGGGTTGATTTTTATTTTTGGGATGGTTTTTTGGTTTTTTTAGGCCATATATAGGTTTATCATAGTTTCTAAGGTGTTTAAGGTAAACAATTAATTGAAAAATAGGGTTTTGGGTCAAAAAACATTAAGCCCTGATTTCCACCCATTGTGGTGGCTGAAATCTGACAAAACCAGACAACGCGTCATCTAATTTTTTTTCAAAGAAATTTGGGGTGGATGACATGTCAGCCGCCCCAGATGCAAAAAAAATAAAAATAATAAGGGCTCAATTGCATAGGCCTTAAGAAATGGGCTAGGCAGGCTGACCTGACCTGGCAGACCCAGCTGCTCTTGACCTTTTCTTTTTATCTTTTAAATTAATACTTATTTTATATGTTTTTTTAAAATATATTTTACCCATTTTCTTTATTATTTTGTTTAGATATCCTCTTTTAATTGATAATTATATTTTTGTTGTGCATTTAATTTTTTTAAAAGGTTTTTCTGATTCATCTATAATTTTTTTTTTAATCTTTTGTATAGATAATTTTTTTAAAAAAAATATTTTCGGATAATATTTCTAATACATGCAGCCTTGCATATTATTGTTTTTTCTTTATTTTATTTAATCAATTTAATTTATATGTTTATTTCTATTATTGTTTGATTGAATAAAAATATTATTTTAATACATAATTTTAGTAAACAAGAATGGGGTACATGTCCTGTCTGTCGAAATTAAATATCTTTATCTATACTTGTCTCTTGATTTTTCTAGTTTTATTTTTTGAGTTATCGTTTATGGTTTTTTTTCATTTATTAATATAAATAGTTTTTGATTTATTTGATTACATATATGCATAATATTTTTTTTATTTTCACTTTGAATTTTTTTTAACTACAAAAACAAGTCAAAAAAATTCTATATATAAAATTTTTTATTAAAAAAAAAATATATCTAATCCACAGTAAAACACATATATAATATTTGATTCGATCTAGGCCTTGTGTGATACCTAACGGGTACTCAAAAATAAGGCATCCCACCATAACTCTTGGGCCTTGCGAAAGGGGCCTAACCCTTAAATATCACCATACACCACCCCTCTATCTCCTTGTCTACATGGCATGTTTTCCCTTGAAATATCTCTTCTATAGGACTTTTAGGCTAACGAGTAATGGTATAAAATAATGCTAAAACCCGAACCTCATTAGCATTCCCAATTAAGGAATAACAGTATCTGAACATATTCAGAGAAGGTTCCTCTCCTAAATACACCATAAATTTCTTTAAAAAGCAAACATGGTTCACCCATTTGGATATAGCTTGCTCGCATAAATGTTATAATATAAAAATAACATACTCGCAAAGCTAGAGAGAGGAAACCTATACCCAAACTTCATCACTAGTAGGGATATTAAGATTTCCTAACACTTTCTATGGTTCCCTTTATTGTTGTTAAAATCGCGAGTTAACTCGTAAAATCATATGATTTTAATCAATATGTATATAACATGTAAAATCAGGTAAAAAACTCGACATCGGTCAAACTCGGTCAAAATTTATCAAACTCGGTTAAAATTGGTCGAACTCTATAAAATTAGTAAAATCGGACTGATTTTACGAGTTTGACAAAAGCTAAAAAAATTATTGTCTCCCTGTCCGAGTCTCCCGACACTCCACTCCATAGTATGTGATTGAAAGTTTAATTTTACATTTCATTATGTGATGACTTGAAAGTTTAATTTAGAATTGAATTTCCAATTTAACCATATAAAATATTAACACAATAAAATCAAGTTGATTCAATCAGGGTTTTAGTAGCTTATTTAACTCCACTCAACTCGATTCAATCAAGAATTTAACCATATACATATATGCTCTTCTTTTTTATTATTTTGTCCAACTCTTTACACTATACATCCTTGTTGATGCATGTATTGATTATTGAACAAATTGTTTGTTTTAGATTTGTTAATGTTTAGTTAATGAAATTCTATGGACATAATTGTATTATATTGTATTTTTAAGTTATTCAAACCATGTATGAATTTTTATTTGAATTGTGTATTTTAAGGTGTTTGGACATTTGTATTATTTATTTTACTTTTATTTTTAATGTGTTATATTATTATTTACTACTTGACTGAAATTGTCAATATATAATTAGTTAAAATATTTTTCTTGTGATTTTACGATTCGAGTTTACGATCCAAGTTTATATTGTATATTTTATGTCGTGCTAAAAAAATATTTTTGACAATCTTAGTCCCCTCTCTCTACCTACTTATTACCAAAAAAAAAAAAGAACTCAACTTTTTCTACCTTATGAAGAGAAATACCATCGATTCAAGAAGTGTCTTAGTCATTTTGTCCTTCACAATTTAAGCCTTATAACATGCATTTAAAGATAATATTGTATTTTATATAGGACACATCTGATATTACAAGATTGGATGGGGTAAAGGAGTCTTTCAAAATTTTATTAGTATAGTGTAATGTCAATAATACCCTCAAATGTTGACTCCCTTGGTTGCACGGGCAGGAGTGTTTTTAGTTTTTTCTTATTCTAAGAACAATGTAGTTACTTAATTATTTTTTTACTCAAATAATCTTTAGCTAAGATTGAGGGTTTTTTTGGTCTTTTCATTATGTTTTTTTGTTAATATTGTATGGAATCAGGGGCAATTTGGTATTTGCATAGAATAAATTTAAAAAAAGGGAAGAATTGTTGGCATGTGGGAGGCGCCTGCACCCGTCGTGCGAGACATGCGACGCCTTCCATTGGAAGAACACTGCATGTCGAGGTGGCTTTAGATGTGTCTCACCACCCCCTTCACAGTGAGGCGCGTTCCTCTATCCCATACATATTGGAGTTCCGGTGACATGTTTTATTTTCCCTTTTTTTCTCTCTCTTCAGCCTTTAAAAAAGTGTTGCCCTTACAAAAAATAAAAGGGTGTGTTATTTATTATCTTTATCACATTTGGTCCTCCTTCTTTTAATTATACCAAATTACATATTTTTTTTCAAAGCATCATTTGGCATTTGATTTTTTATATAAATTTGCCCTTTTATTTTATGATGTTTCAAGTTTGACCCTTAATGTTTTGATTTCTAAAATTTAGATTCTTGCCTCTTTTATGAAATTTTAATTTCTTTTCAATTTTGTCCTTGGATCCATAATCTTATTTTTAATTTTTTTTCATACTTGGTCCTCATTCTCTTTATTTTTATTTTTGTTTTGGATTCTTTTGTGAATTTGGTTTTTCTTTTCAATTTTACCCTTCAATTAATTTTTTTATGGTATTTGTTGCACCCGACATCGTTGTGACCTTTAAAAGTTTCAAGGAAAAAGAACAGATATCTGACATCTTGTTCTTAGAAGAGAAAGGTCTAGTTTAAGGAGTCTTCATCTAGTATTATGGTCACTAAGAACCCTAACTAGTCAACAAAGATTTTATGATATGAAATTGGTTACGCAAAAAGGAAGATATTATTACCACTTAAGTGTCCTACATGAGATAGGCTGCATTGCTGATTTTATATTAAATTGCTAAGGATTTTGTTTTATTCTATTTTTTTATCTGCTTATAATATTCCTGACTCTGGTGCTAGTAAATATTACATAACCTAAAAAATATGGTATTCCTGACTCTAATGCCAGTAAATAAATCAACAAAATTTGGATTGAAAAAACTATTTTTATTAATTTTTCTTCTAGAAAAAAAAAAGGAAAGACAGACATGTATTGCATATGAGATTTGCATTTCACAGTGAAAATCTACAAACCAAATATATAATAAAGTCAACAACAACAACAAAAAAGTGTGAGGGACCCACAAATAAATAAAAAAGGATCCCAAATTTTTTCAAAATTTTCAGACTCATTTGGCTAAATATCAAAATAAAGAGAAGTGAAAATAAAAGGGAGAGGGCATAAGGGTTTGTTTTACCAAACACACCCTTAACCCAAAAGAAATTGGGTTGGCTAGGCCTGATGCTCCAGCTTAGCCCGGTCTCAATTGTTTTTTTTTTTTGTTTTTTTAGGCTGGATCCAATCGGCCCGACCAGATTATTAGCCCAGACCAGTAACCTAGCTTGCCCTTAGCAGTAGGTGTGCATGAATTGTTCACGCACGCTTGCTATAGAGACAATGTAATTAAAATGACAATGGGGGGAAATGAAAGCCTTACCTGGTGTAGCTGGAGATTAAGTCGATGGCGATGATGCATTCGTTGGGAGATGTTGCATTCTTCCTTTCTATTTTTGTTTTTGTTTCTCTCTGATTGTCCTTCTTTTTGGTTTATGGTGTTTTCTTCTTTTGCTCTTTGTGTTTCCTCTTCGGCTCCCTCTGTTTTTGTTTTTTTGGTCCTTATTTCTCTTTGTTTTTTGTGTTTGGTTGGTCGGATCAACTACCTACTGAAAGGGATAGTTGAAGTTCCCTTGTTGAAGCTCTGAAGGAAAGCCCTAAAATGCCTCTGGTTTCTCCCTCTCTCTTTGTTTCTTCATTCGTCCTCTTTCTTTTTTTCTTCTCTTTTTTCTTCCTTTTTTGGTGGTTTTTCGTCTGGCTTTTATAAGACCAGAACCCTAGTTGTTCCTCAGCACATCTCTTCCCTCCTGGAAGGAGGATAAACGTGGCCGGGGAGTGTTAGTTTTTTGTTTTTTAGACTAGGACACCAACGATCCTGCCATGATTGGTCTGTTGGTGATGAGTTTTAATCCAGACATCAGAGGCGTGTCATAAGTTGAATAAGACGGGATTGACTTGGGATTTGTGGTAGACCATTTGGTCTATATTTTACCTGGATTGAGATGATGGAGTCTTGGTTGACCGACATTTTCTTTTTTGTAGGTGGCTTCCTCTATTCCAAGCGAGGAAGGGGATGAACAATAGGTATGAAACGACGCCATTTTGAGATGCACAGGTCCACCTTTCAATTTGCCCCCTGATATTCTAACATTTAGCATTTAGGCTCTTATTCATGGAAATCTTTTGTTTTTTATTTTTCCCCTAGATCAATTGCAATTAGACCCCTGGATTTCAGAGTCATTTACAAAACAGTCTTTGGTTTCCAAATTAATCAATTCAGTCTTTAATTGACTCTTCAACTTTTAATTCTTTCAAAATTAGCTATGGAAAAATCAATTAACCCTTATAGTATTACCGCCTATTCACTTCGGTCTTTGGACTTTAATTTCTTGCAATTTTAACCTAAATTGACCCCGAACTTTGATATTTCTTCAATTAAGTCCCCAAACTTATCAATTCTTTCAATTTGTGTTATTTGGATCCAATTCTCAAATTATTTTTCATTCATTCATTTTTTTAGAAATTAAAAAATTAGGTTATAACAGTATTTAAGGTTTAACCCTTAATGTTTTGAATCATAGTCTTTTTATCAAATTTTAATTTGTTTTCAATTTCATTCTTAGATCCATAATATTGCTTTTTTATTTGCTTTTAGATTTGTTTTTAATTTTTCCTTTCAATTCAAAATTTTAGTTTATCCTCTCAATTTGTTTTTCAAATGAGATCTTTATTCTCTTAATTGCTATTTTTTTTATTCTTCATTATTTTTGTTTCGTCATTCAACTTTTGATTTATTGGGATTTGGTCTCCTTGGTTTTTTCCATTCTTTTTAAGCCCTAGTCGGGAGTCAATCCGGGATAATTATTGGGTCATAAGTTAAGTGGATTGACTCAAGTTAACCAAAGGCAATCAAATCCTTTTGTTTTATTTTAAAAAAATGAGCTAACGTCATTTTCTTTCCCGATTACATCCTTCGAAGTTGTTCATTTTAAAAAAATGAACTTTGTTATTTTCTTCGGTTTTCTTTTCAATCAGGTTCTTCGTGTCTCATGATCTAGGTGGAAGGTTTGTCCGAGTGGCCCAAGTTTTTTTATTATCGCTTTTTTATCCTTTTTTATTTTGTTCTTCAAAATTGAATTCCTTTTAAAATTAAACTTTGTTTTGTTTCTGTTTTGTCTTATATTGGATTATCATATCTGCATGATCCTACTCGCGGGTTTTGACAACCTTCCTTGGTTTTATTAGTGCTTTTTTTAAGACTTTTTTTATTATTTTTTTTTCAATTTCATCCTTCAATATTTTGATTCTTGGGGATTGACGATCATTGTTTTTTTCAATTCTTTTTATGATGTGGAGTCATTGATTTTTTTCTATTCTTTAAAATACAATGACAGCTCTTGAGCTTTGTTTTTTTACACTGTAGAAAATTTATCATGGTTCGCGGCAAAGCGCGGGCCATACTCCATCCTTGTCCGGACATCGGCTTTGGTTATCCGATCTATTGTAGCCATGTTAGGATAAATATTGTCATAACCTATTTTTGACTAAATTATCAACATATAGAATAAAAATAAAAAGATTAAAGAGAAAAATGATGTGTAAAAAAGAAAAACAAAACCAAAATGATGGAGGAGTAATATTATTACGGAAGATCATTCAAATGAGGAAAAAAATTAATAAAGATTCAAACAAAATTGAAAAAAAATATGGTCTTAATTAGAATATTTGAAGGAGATCCGTGATAACTAATGAAAAGAAATAATATAAAAATTTTCAAATATTAATTTCTCTAATATTTTTATGTTTTGACGACCCTCATCATATAAATAAAAGAATCAACCCTACTTATGAGGGGGATTTTATAAAAATAAAAATAAAAGGAGAAGGAAAAAAACACAAGAAAGAAAAAAGAGAACTATAAAAAAATATATATATAAACCTTTTCATCCCTTTTCTACCAAACCTTAGCCACTTATCTCTACATTTTTTCCCTACTAACATCAAAGCCACCAGTCGCTAGAAGCTCTCTACCCATCACTATCAATAGCTCAATAGTAAACCACCACGCACAACCCTTTTATCTCCATCTCCAATTATCAACAATCTTTATCTCTTGTATAGACCACCGAAACATTAACAACAATGCCACCGTGAGAGAGTCCCTCTCTCTTCTTCACTCCACTCAACACTCATATGTTATCTTCTCTCTTTTCGTTGCACGCCACACCACCACTCCAATGCTACACCAGTAGCCCATATAATTCATAAGCTATTGAATTGCCCAATTCCTGCCCACTAGACCCCAACCAAGCAATAATCACTAGAACCCAACACAAATTAACATTTACAACCCTTCTCTTTTTTTTTCTTTTCCACCAAAATCCAACCAAATCACATATAGATTCTTTAGAACTCACTATAAATCTTTTCTCTATCCACTTACTTACTTTCCACCTTAAAATTCATATATTCTCTACTTCTTTGTATAGGTTTTTGAAGCGTGCATGAGACAGACCTGTTGTCAACTCATAACATCTCTTACGTTCCATCCTAGCTCCAACGCATGACCACTAAGCACCATCCTTATTATTTCCACTCTGGTGGCTTTTAACACTACCCTATCTTGTTTTTAATGATTTTTGGTTGATTCTGAAGGTCATTTTTGAACTTCTAATTTTTGAATTTATTCCAAATAATTTGTTATTTTTTTTTTATATAATTGTGTTGAATATGAGTTTCGTTTGATCAACATATATGAATATGTTATGTTGCTTTTGATTTGGCCTTGAGATGATTTGTATATTTTTCATAATGGCCCAAAAATGTAAATCCTATTAAGTTTTATCCTTAGATATCGCATAAAGATAAATGAATTCATGTATGTAAATATCAATGTTAGTATTGGTTTTCATATCCTTATCTTTCTTTGTTGATTTGTATCTTCCTCGTAACTTAACATTGACCTAGGAGTTATAAATTCTAATTAGGTTTTTTCTTGGATGTCATATTAAGAGTATGTGAATTGATATGATGTGCATGAATCTACTTTTACACTTTTATCTTTTTTATATATCGAGTGAACTTGGGTAGAATTGGTATAATATTATAAGGCACATTAAGTGTGAGTAGAGGCATTTTAGTTGATTTTGAACATAATCTAAGAAACGGGTTCAAAAATCAATTCACCATTCACCATCTTTTAGGGTCCAACACTTGTATTTTAAAAGTGGTGATTGGTTATTGCAGCCAAATCTAGATCCCAAATCATTATCTTTAGCATTTAGCAAACACATATATACCAATTTAGGTGGACAATTAGTAAATAAGCACCATATGTATATTTTATTATAAAAATCAACACAAAGCAGCTGACTTTAGGTAGGATGTTTTAGGGTGATTTTCACATTCCTTTTATCATAAACAACTCCTTACCTAGAACCTCTAAAAGACTATTTAAGGTTTCTAGTTACCATAAAACTAGGTGAAGACATCTATTTTTTATTTTTACCTTTAGTTCACTAAAATATGTTCTACGACAGAATGATAACTCTACTAAAGACTTTAAGAGCTAAGCTTTGTCTATTTGATTCTATGATAATATAGTCGTTATGCTTCATGTTCTTAATGTTTTCCTTATTATTTTTCCTAAACTATTTAATGTTTTATTATTGGATTTTATATCTTTTGTATGATTATTTTGGTTTGATTGGATTTCATATTTTTCATGACTGGATATGTGTTTATACCTATGCACATACTTCATAACATTTATATTTGTGCACACATTGTTGTAGGTCAATTTGGGGAACCAGTGATGTCCCGTTAGGTCATTGATCTAGACAATAATCATGAAACCACCAAACTCTCATGGATAGTCTATTAAGTCATGATTAGTAAACTTATAAGGCTTCACCTTAGTCAATGCTCTTTCGTTTTATAAGCCTTGATTTAACGTATTAAGGCATGTTAATTGAGTAATGAGAGACCTTTTTTAGACCAATTTATATAGTTAACTTACCCTTATATATAATGGCCATATCCTTTTTGTAGGATGTCTCATTGTATTACCACTAGTAAGCCTAAAATGATGGGTAACAAGAAGATCCAACTAGCAAAATATTTGTTTGATCCTATTCGAGTGATTCTACCTAGTTTGAGCTTTTTCTTCATCTCTTATAGTTTGGTTTTATATAAGGTCTTCGAGAGAAATTAAGTTTTCAAAATTTGATTTTTATGTCTCTCTCTATAAAAACTTAAAAATAATTTGCATAAATATAAATATTCATAAATATAAAAAATAATTGATTGGATATAAAGTAGTCATTTATAATGGGTGGTAAGACTTATTGAGTCTTCTGATGATGATCAATAGTTTTATAACTATTTTGATGCCCCTAAATTCTAAGCAGAATTGTTTTATCAACTTAGACACTTTATCATGATTTTTGTACACATAAAGATTTTGTCTATTATTATCACTATTATTACTATTATTAACATAATTATTATTGTTATTCTTATCATTATCATTATCATTATAAACTAATATTATTGTCAATATTATCACTATTAGTAGTATTATTATTGTCTCATCATCATCACTAATATTATTATTATTATTATTATTATTATTATTATTATTATTATTATTATTATTATTATTATTATCTTCACAATTATTACTATTATTATTAACATCATCATTATCACTACTATTATTATCACTATTAATATTATAATAAACTATTATTATTACCATTATTATCATTATTAATACCACCACCACCATTATTATTATTATTATTGGGAAAGAGAAATAAATAAAAAAGAAAGGCTAGCTGGCGATAAATTGGTCACTGTAAGCTGACACACACCACCTAAGAAGGAAAAGAAGACAACAAAGAGAAGCCGCACACGTTGCCCCACGCGCCAACAATTTTTTAAATTAAAATATATTAATTAAATATTGAATGATGTTATTACCCTTGATCAAGCTAACAATTAACAAAATGCTAGAGGCAAAATACATATTATCCCTGATTCCATGTGTTACTTTTTTTGGAATCCAAAGGCACGTGTGTAATTTTATTGTATATAAAAAAAGCAAAAATATATCCCTGCTCGACAATGCTAGCTTTTCTGATTTGAGGGGCTTTTTTGTTATTTAACTATTCATTAACACACGAAAAAGTTGACAATATCTCTAAATAAAGACTAATTTATCATATGAAAAGACAAAATTGCCTCTAATTCAAAGCAATTTTTTCTAGGAAAACAAAGGGATTATAGCATTTCCAATGAAAAATACTATTTAAAAGAGCCAATTTGATAATATGGCTTTTTTGAATATTGTAAATATAGCTTTTAATGTATTTGATACACAATTATTTTAACAACCCAATATGACTCAGTTGACTTGGAGGGTCTAAAAACAACCTAGACGATTCTCAATCAACCCAATATTAAAGGATAAAATTAAAAACAATTCAATTAAAAAAAAAGAACAAAAAAAAAATGACCTGAGTCAACTTATGTGAACTCGCCAAACCCATGACATAGATTATGAGATTATGATAATCTCATTAAAGCAAACCGAAAAAACATTGATTTAAAAAAAAATCAAATGAGAAAAAAAATATATAAAAAAAAACACTATTGCAATGAATGTGTTCTGGTATTTTTACAAGATGTGTAGTAATAAAAATTTTATGAGAGAAATGCTAAAATAACATTTTATTTAGCTTTCCATTAGAGTATGAAAAACAAGAAAAAAAATTAAAATATTACTTTTTTATTTTTATTTTTTTGATTAACGTGGATGTCTGGGTTAGTTTGCGCGTATCTCGACTAATTCCACGGGTCCTGAAGTTAACAACCATGTAAGCCTCCAGTACCCTTAAAATTTATAAAACTCGAACTTATAAACTCTAAAAAATAAATTTAAAACCAAAACGATTAAACTATACTCCTTAAAATTACTATTTTCTTTATTTTTAATCTCCATTTAGCTACTGAGCTGGAGTAGCTTTTATTTATAGCGTTGAATATAAAGAAAAGAAAATAATGGGACTGCAGTGAATTTGCCTAACGTTTTAATTGTTTTTTTACAGCAATAAATGATTACGAATGGTACTTGTAGACCGGAACCTCACAATGTTTCAAAGCAAGGGCTGTCTGCCTCGTCGCTGGATGAAAAGTCACGTGACCTTCTAGTGAGATATTTTGTCGGATAACGTGTTGGAGCATGATTGGGTTCTCATCTAGTAATCTCCTAGCGGACCCTCTCCTAATCAGCCTAACAAAAGTATCGCAATCGCCATCGTCGTCGTCGTCGTCATCAATCATAGTCTCCTCTTCCTCTACAAATAATTACAACACAGAGCAAAAGCCACCAAAACCCAGAGAAGAAATAATTAGAAGTGCAGCCATTTTTATTCAGTGTAAGCTTTTTCTTAAGAGAAGAAATGGCTCTCAGTGCTGCTTCGATCTCCCATAATAACACTCCACGCATTCTCTCCTCTTCTTCAAATACATTTTCTCAGCTCAACAACCAGAAGAAGATCTCTGCTTCTCCTCATTTCTCCCTTTTATCGCTTACTCCTCGCTCTTCTCTCTCCAGGTTCCTTTTCTTGTTTTTATTTTAATTCAGATACGTACATTTTTCCTCATTATTTTACAATGCTGCTCTTCTTCATTCCTGATACGTTATTAAGTTTTTTTTTTTTAAAAATGCGTTCAACAACGTTGTATTCTTTTTCTCTTCTTCTTTAAATGCTCAAATTTTATTTTATTTATTTGTTCATCATTTTATTCTGGGTTTTGAATGTTTTTTTGTTCTTCTCATTTTCGTGAAGATTTCTGTGTTCCTTTTATTTCAGGAGTAGTTTTGTTTCCCAGTGGGGAAGAAGGGAGCCTTACTATTTGCACGGCCATGTCTCGTGTTCGGTTAAAGGTTCGTTACCTCTTCTTTTCTCTACGTTGGGTTTAGACTCTTATTTCCTGTCTTCTTTTTAGCTGATTGGTACGATGGGGTTATTTGGCATTCCGTGTCTTAGCTGTTTTGCTGGATGAATCCAAGGAAAAGCTTCACCTTCCGAAAGGTGATACGTGGTCGGTTCATAAGTTTGGTGGCACGTGTGTGGGAAGCTGGGAGAGAATTAAGAATGTAGCACAAATTATTGTTCAGGATAGCTCAGAGGGGAAATTGGTGGTTGTATCGGCGATGTCCAAGGTGACAGATATGATGTATGATCTCATAGACAAGGCGCAATCACGGGATGGTTCCTATGTATCTGCTGTAGATGCTGTTTTTGAAAAGCACAAATTAACAGCTATGGATCTTCTTGATGGTGATGATCTTGCTAGTTTTTTGTCCCGGTTGCATCATGATATTAATAACCTCAAAGCCATGCTTCGTGCAATATACATAGGTATCGGACTGCTCTCTCTTTACATGCATGCATGTATATGAGGTGTTGAAATGGATTAAATCTCGTCTTTCTTATGCAACTAGTAAATTGCAATATCTGATTTTGTTTATATTTTTTCAGCAACTCTTTATTTTATTTTATCTTCAATCCATGTTGATATGAACTGCTTTTCTGTTTTCCTGTCATATCTGGCTTTCTACTGCAGTATTGCCTCTGACAGCTTTCTCCTTTCATCTGTTGCAGCTGGTCATGCAACCGAGTCCTTTTCTGACTTTGTTGTAGGACATGGGGAGTTGTGGTCTGCACAGATGTTGTCATACGTTGTTAGAAAGGTTCAGTGGTTATTTGCTCATTGCCATGAAGAATACCTGCCAATTGTAACTCTCACAATTTATCTGATTTATTGTTAGGTTGTTATTTTCTCGTGCAGAACGGGCTAGATTGTGAATGGATGGATACAAGAGAAGTGCTTATAGTAAATCCCTCTGGTTCTAATCAAGTTGATCCTGATTTTGCGGAGTCTGAAAAAAGACTTGAAGAATGGTTCTCTCGACATCCATCAAAGACAATAGTTGCGACTGGTTTCATAGCCAGTACGCAACAAAATATTCCCACAACATTGAAGCGGGATGGAAGTGACTTCTCTGCAGCTATAATGGGTGCCTTGGTGAGGGCTCGCCAAGTCACAATTTGGACAGATGTTGATGGGGTATACAGTGCAGACCCCAGAAAAGGTTTGTTCTTGGTTTATTTACACTTGTTTTTTTTTCCCTGTACAAGGTTCTACCTCTACCGCTGTACTATCTAGTGGAGACCATTCAGATTGTGGAGAATGGCCTCATATAACTTTGAGAGGACACCAGTGATGAGATTGGATTGTAATGCTGAAAGATTCCTTTCCCTTTTCATCTGCAGTTAGTGAGGCTGTAATACTAAGGACATTGTCTTACCAAGAGGCCTGGGAAATGGTGAAGTTCACCACTCTTCTCGTACCTGTCAATGCTGAACTATCTAACTGCATGTTTCTAAGTTTATATTTGTGTGGATTTGCAGTCCTATTTTGGGGCAAATGTCTTACATCCTCGCACTATTATGCCTGTGATGCGATATGATATCCCCATTTTGATAAGGAATGTTTTTAACCTCTCTGCTCCCGGGACGATGATCTGCCGGCCTGCTGAGAATGAAGATGGCCAGAAATTGGAGTCGCTTGTCAAAGGTTTTGCAACTATTGACAATGTGGCTCTTGTGAATGTTGAGGGGTGAGGCATTTCTTGGTGATTTCATATTCATTGATTTCATGTTGTATTCATTTTTTTCTCTCATTTTATGTTTACTCTTCCGTTGGCAGAACTGGAATGGCTGGTGTTCCTGGTACAGCTAGTGCCATTTTTGGTGCTGTGAAAGATGTGGGAGCTAATGTCATTGTTATATCCCAGGTACTTTTTATCCCCTGGTTTCAGATTGGTGTTTTTCTCAGATAACATTTATGCAAAGTGACTGGATTTCATGCAGGCTAGTAGCGAGCATTCTGTATGCTTTGCTGTACCTGAGAAGGAAGTAGCAGCTGTTGCTGAGGCTTTGAAGTCTAGATTTCATGAAGCTTTGAATGCTGGACGTCTTTCCCAGGTTCTGTTTGGATTGAACTAAAATTCAACATAAACAGTACCAAGTCTATGAATCTTTATGATTTCACTGTCGTCTTAGAGTTTTTCCCTTAAATTCTTTTTATCTGTTTTTGGCTTATCATATTTTATGGGAATTGTGGAAGTTCACGTGTTATGACATTTTTGGTAAAACTTTTAGTGTCTGGAGAACAGCCATACTCGAAAACAGCCAACATTATCTTATTTCAGTTTCAAAACTTGAGCTCATGGACTTTTGAAATCTGATAGGGGTTTTTTGTTTTGAGTATGATCTGTTCCTGTCTTATGCACTGATCTAATAATAATTTGCTTCATGCCAATTTAATTTACTGTCACAGCTACATTTTTCTGAGCTTGTTCTCTGATATGTGGACTCTTGGTTTGGAGCTCTATTCCTGTAGTTTGCTTTCTCATTGGCGGAGCATATTATCTTTTTCCACTCTCTAATGTATTGGAATCATATTTTCCCACTTCATTGTTTTCTCAAAATCACTCTTCAGGTTGCAGTCATTCCAAATTGTAGCATTTTAGCAGCTGTTGGCCAGAAAATGGCTAGCACACATGGAGTCAGTGCAACTCTTTTCAATGCTCTGGCTAAGGTAAAATCATTTATATATATATCGAGATGAGTAGTCTGGATGCTCAACGTGTTTATACTTTCAATATTATGTCTTCTTATTTATTTATTTTTGCTATTTTCTTCTGACACAAGTATGAAATGTTTTTGCAATGCAGGCTAATATTAATGTCCGTGCCATAGCTCAAGGTTGCTCTGAATACAATATTACAGTTGTTATCAAGCGTGGAGATTGTATAAGAGCTTTAAGAGCTGTCCACTCGAGGTTTTATCTCTCGAAAACCACGATAGCAATGGGAATCATTGGACCTGGTTTGATTGGTGCCACATTACTAGACCAGCTTAGAGATCAGGTGTGTATTTGGATGCTGATATATCTTTTATTTTTCTTTCATATGTCAGTAATTATGGAATAATTAATGTTTGAATGTGAACATTAATGGATCCATTATCTTCTGCGATTATGATAGAGTTAATAGCGGTTGATCTAAAGTAACATGACTTTAAAAATTTGTAATAGAGGTAAAAGACAATGGAAATGTTGTTTCTTATCATTCAACTGTCATCTATTTAAATAAGAATGTGGTGCTCGATCAACATTTAGAGGTTTTTTTGTGTTTTCTTGCTCACGCTAGTACTACTAATGATGAGTAAATGCTATATGAGTGCCCAAAATGCACTTTGCATAGTGTGTCGATGGTGACTTTCACCAAAAGAAGATTTAAGGCTGTTGGAGGTCTATCTTATTCTTTCTTGTTCTACTTAAACGAGTACTGCATTTCATAGACAGGTCTTTTTATTTCTTCCCATAAAAACCAACCTTCCCCAAAGTGTTTGCTTACATAAATCATGTTGCAAAATGCACTTTGCAACATTGCAAAATAAGCAGTAAATACCATGTTGTGTGTCAATACTTTCACCAAAAGAAGATTTAATGCTATTGGAGGTCTATCTTATTCTTTCTTGTTCTACTTAAACGAGGACTGCATTTCATAGACAAGTCTTTTTATTTCTTCCCATAAAAACCAACCTTCCCCAAAGTTTTTGCTTACATAAATCATGTTCAAGTTCTAGTTCAATCTAGGATTTATTATCACTCGAATTCTTATGCCGTTACATTAAAAATAAATGAAAGTTTTATTTCCCAAGTTTGTATGTCATGACCTCTGAACTAGGCACCGAAAGGTTTCAGTAAAGCTTGAATAAATGAGCATCAGGTTCCAAGAACTGTTCCTGACCACTGATACTTGCACCCTTGACGTTGGAAGCCATGCTGTGGCTTGCAAAATGGGTAGACAGGAGTTGAGAACATTACCTAATGGAGCAATGCATATATTTTATTCTTTTTTAACTGGGTATTGTTATTATTCTAAATGCTATATCAGTCTGAACATGTTATGAAATTTCTTTTGGCAGGCAGCAGTCCTTAAGGAAGATTTTAACATTGATTTGCGTGTTATGGGAATCACTGGCTCGAGAACAATGCTTTTGAATGATGTGTAAGTCTTAAGAATTACATCAGATTCCTGCCTGTATGATACTGTCTATTACCTTTTCTTTCTGAGTTCCTATGAACAACTATTGGTTAGCATGTGGCACATTTTTATCAAATAGCATAACTAAAATTTCTGCACGAAAATGCTAAACTAATAAACAAACAAACAAAAGATCATTCTCTTCAATTTCCTTTGCATATGATGTATTGTAAGTGAAAGACCATACCTAAACCTGAAGAGCAAGCATCTAGAATTCCGAGGTTTAAGAGGCTTTATGTTGTCAACTAATTTAATGCTGGAGGGAGGGGAGGGAGTTGCAAACTCTCTTCGAGCACTCAACAACTCATTCATTTAGCAACTCTCTTTCAGAAGCACTCGACACATTTAGCATATCGATAGAATTAGGGCCTTTTAATTGGCGTCCAAAATGTCTTCTCTTAAAGGGATGAAAAATACCAATTTAGTTGAATCAGGGCAATTTCTATTGGGATTTACATAATGCTTGTTCCTTCATAGTCTTTATTTAAAAGAAAAGGAAAAAGAACAAGAAAAAGAAAAAGAAAAAGAAAAAGCATACTTAACTAATATACTCCTAAAAATTGTCCTACATAGACAAGATGTCGTGCTCATTATCCTTAATTGGACATCATAAAAAAAATCCACTTCGAAAAACTCAAGTTCTCATTTTCAATCAAAACACAAAAATTGACTATGATAGCCCTCTTAAGTTGACAAAAGCTAACACCAACTACATACATTAGTTGCATTATTTTTCCATTCTTCAGAATTGGTGGCTTAACTTTATAACTAAAATTCCTGAGACAAAAGGACAAGATGATTCCTTCTGGAAGATAATTTGTCCATAGGTATTGCTGTATTGACATGGTTGTTCAATTTGTTGGCATCAGTGCATTGTTACTAGGGTGGGTTTGCGTTCCCACGCTTCTAAACCAAAACATGACATGTTTTCTTCTTTATCCAACGCTATCACACACCTTATTAACAATACCTAAACCTGTCCTAAAATTTAGGATAGGTTGGTACACCCAGTTCATTCGGGTTGTTCCCATTTCCCACTCTTGCTAGAAGCAGAACTCAACCCTTGCTAAGAGTATATAACTGAGATTCATAGTTTACACGCTCCCTTCCTCTGAGATTTTGTGTTTAGAAATATCCAAAAGTTGTTGAATTTGAGAGCTATCGATTTATCTGGTTGGATGATTTGCACCTTTACAGATCATTAATTTGTTTTCTGTTTGGGGACAACCGTAATGCTTTGTTGGTAACAGTCATGTAAAGTTATGTTTGTATGTTCATTAAGCTCATTAGTTTCTGGCTGCAGTGGAATTGACTTGTCAAGATGGAGAGAGCTTGTAAAGGATAAAGGTGAAGTGGCTGACCTGGAGAAATTCAGGCAACATGTGCATGGAAATCATTTTCTCCCAAATACTGTTTTGGTAGACTGTACAGCAGACTCTAATGTTGCAAGTTGTTATCATGATTGGTTGCGAAGAGGAATTCATGTAATCACCCCAAACAAAAAGGCAAATTCAGGACCACTTGATCAGGTAACATGAACTATGTTGGGATATTGTTGTTGGAGTGTTGCTTCTTGAACTAGTTCCTCATTATTGCACATCACGTTTCTATTCCATCTTTGGTAGAGATTACATTTCTCTCTCTGTTCCTTTTTTTTTTTTTTTCTAAACTAAAGTTTTTGAGGTTTGCTACACTTTTTATTCCTGAAGTTGTAGCTCTACATATGGGTGCCTGATGATGAAACTTCTGCATCAATTAAGTTGGTTGGTTTCTCTACTTATTAACTTAACAGGAAAAGTTTGCTTCTCATCAACTATTTGTTAGTCGCTGAACATTTTGTTACTGCTATGTTTGTCATGCCTTTGTCATCATCTCTCTGCTTATGTCTTTGTCTACTACATCTGCTCTTCTTGATCTTTTCTTCTATATAAATTCAGTATTTGAAACTGAGAGCTCTTCAAAGGCAATCCTATACACATTACTTTTATGAGGCAACTGTTGGAGCTGGCCTTCCAATTATTAGCACTTTACGAGGTCTCCTTGAAACTGGGGATAAAATACTGCGCATTGAAGGAATTTTCAGGTGAGACATGTTTTTGCTTAATAGACAGAAACATGAGCACTCAAGAGGCTCTGAATATTTTATATTATATAATTCCATCAATTTTTCTTTCAAGTATCTGTATCAGTGATGTTAAATAATTTCACTGTACATCTTTTACAAGCGTTCTCCCCATTTTGTTATCACAGTGGAACTTTGAGTTATATCTTCAACAATTTCAAAGGCACGCGAGCATTTAGTAACGTAGTGGCAGAAGCAAAGCAGGCAGGATATACTGAACCTGATCCAAGGGATGATCTATCTGGAACAGATGTTGCCAGAAAGGTTCTGTATACCTCATTAAATGTGTCAAATTTTTTAGTTCATGCCCTCTTATTGTCAAATAACTACATCTATTGGATTTTGTTCTTTAGATTTCATATATATGGATGACTTTCTGTCCCATGAGTGATTGAGTCAGTCTTGTGAATCTGAGTCATTAGTCAAATATATTGTAGGGTCAATGGGTGTCCCATGTTATTTCTTGCCACTAAACCTTGATTGAATTCAGTGGATGGAAATCTTTTAAATGCTGTTGTTGTCAGCACCAACTTGCAGTCAGTATGAAGACATGACATGTGATAGTTGACTAACTGCAACTTTATTGATTGTGAATTGTACTTGTCAGTTCCTCACAGTATATTCAGTTCGTTAAGAGCAGTCATAAACCTGCTGCATTTTACAGGTGATTATTCTTGCAAGAGAAACTGGTTTAAAGTTGGAGCTGTCTGATATCCCTGTTCAAAGTCTTGTTCCTGAACCACTGAGAGTAAGATTCATGTTATGTAAATCATAAACTGGGCTTGCGATACCAGTTTTCCTTTGACATTATGTTTTTAATTTTTGCTTCAGGCTAGCGCATCTGCTGAAGAGTTTATGCAGCAGTTACCACAATTTGACAATGAAATGGCTAGGGCGAGACAAGAGGCTGAGGATGCAGGGGATGTGAGTATCTCTCGAGATGTTTCTGCTTGTTTCTAATTACTTTTTTAACAGAATTCTTCGATTGCCAACTTATCAAACTACAAATTCATAGGAATCTATGTGGATGCTTAAACAAGGAATATAATATGTTGTTTCATACATTTATATAAACATCCATGCAAACAAGTTAAATAGTTTTAGCAGATGTTACAGAAAAAGTATACCATTTCCGTGGGTAAATAATGGATATGAGGCATTGTGATGAGGGGGGCGGGTTGCTTTCCCCCATTGTAATGCCTCGCTGTAAAAATAAAAAATATATTTTGGCTTTTTCATAAATTATGTTAACTTTAGTACTTTGTTGATTATATTATGATTTGTTCCCATAAACCACATTCAACAGAACTTGTTATCAAACACACCTTTTGTAACCTTATGTGTTTGTAAAAAAAAATTTTCAGTTCAAAAGCTAACCTTATTCACATTTTCTAAAAGACATTTAGTTATTGGATCATAGAGGAAGGTCATATAT
>Ga0307517_10001373_pt1 | contig 40930 bp, 33 predicted proteins | sample 23_EM_MG_FD_194515 | JGI IMG/M metagenome (GOLD analysis project Ga0307517, IMG submission 194515) | Populus trichocarpa ectomycorrhiza microbial communities from riparian zone in the Pacific Northwest, United States - 23_EM | ecosystem: Host-associated > Plants > Roots > Unclassified | place...
AATTGGTTTCCGTGAATCAGCGCGGTAGGACTCCTTACGGGCGCCAACAAATTCAACCTCAATATCTTTATACTTCAGCATGGCTGTGCCGAAGTTTTTAAACACGGATAATTTTACTTTTAGCTTTTGGGCGACACTTTCAGCAAATGCGATTCCGTTGCCTAGCACCACGATATCAATATCCTTCGATGGGCGGTTTAATAGCAGATCGCGCACAAAACCGCCGATAACGTAAGCCTGCACGTTTTGCTCTGCAGCTATGCCACTTACTACAGAAAATAGAGGATGTTGCAGGTGTTGTTTCATATTATAATATGCCTCGTCGTTTCAAAGCATACATTATTCCGTTACAAAAATCGTAATTCAAAAGCCTAAACCATAATAAAATTAACGGCGGATAAATTCAAACCGCCCGTCTGGACTCAGGCGCATAATAGTTGATGGCTTTTTCTTTTCTGTATTATGTTGCTCCAGGCCCACCACATAATCAACGCCATCAATAATTTCCTGTTCTATTTCATCAAAAGTTTGTGGCGATGGTTTCCCGCTGATATTAGCCGAAGTTGATACCAATGGCCTGCGCAGCCTTTGTATCAATTGCTGACAAAAGTCATGTTTAGCTATTCGTACACCAACACAGCCATCTTCACTAATCAATGCGGGAGAAATATTTTTAGCGCCAGGCATAACAAGAGTAAGTGGGTTCTCAGCATATTCAATCAAATCATATGCGATGGAGGGGACTTCCTGTACATAGCTTTCCAGTTTATTTTCTGTATCGAGCAATATGATCATGCTTTTAGCCTCATCGCGCTGTTTAAGAGTAAATATCTTCCTCACAGCTTCGGAATTGGTAGCGTCGCATCCGATTCCCCATATAGTATCAGTAGGATAGAGAATAATACCTCCATCCTGGATAACTTTTAAAGCTTTTGCAACTTCTTCTTTAAGCATATTATAAATATAAACTTAGCGCGTTTATTATTTCAAGTCCGTCAATTAGCTCCATACATTTTGGTATGCCATACAGTTTGCAGGTGTTGCGTACACATGGCTCACATTCCAATTTTCCTGCCCGAATCACTGTCAGGAATTGCTTATTATAAGGTGCTGTATTGTGTTCATCGCCAGCCCCGAATAATACAATAGTGGGCGTGTTTACACTATTAGCTAAGTGAGCTGGTCCTGAATCCGTTGTCAATACTACTGTTGAACCAGATATCAGGTTAGCCAGTGTGATCAAATCAGTTTTACCAGCGAAGTTTTGAAGCCTGTCTGTGTTTTCTGCGCCGTCAATAATCTTATTAACAAAATCAGCTTCTTTTTTTGAACCAACAAATGTGAATGATACCTCTTTGAAAGTATTGGTTAGTAAATTAAGTAGCCCTTTAGCCTTATCAATGGGCATTCTTCTTGATGAAGCTTCAGAATTAAAATTGATCAATACCCAATCCTTAATTGGTATGCCTGGTTTTTCTACCTCAAGTCTAACTTCTCTATTTTCGATTTTTTTGCCTGAATATTGTTCAAGTAATGAAACATATTCGTCAACCCTGTGCTGCTTTAATGGTTTTTTAAGTGAACTTGTTAACAAAAACGAACCTCCTTCGGCGCCAAATCCAATACGATGTTTGGAGCGCGTAGCCCAAGCTATAACGATTGAGGATAACGATGATGGCAGATTGAAAAATAGATCGAATTTTTCAGCTCTTAACTTTTTTCCGAATTTATAAGCGCCACTTAATCCATTATAGTCATTTTTTGAAAAAGAATGGACAGCATTTAGACCAGGCATAAGTAAAGCAATGCCTGTAAGTTCTTTTTTGATGATCACATCAATCTGCGCACCAGGATAAAGCTCCCGCACCGCATTTACGAAAGCGGTACTCATAACCACATCGCCTAGCCAATTGGGCAGCCTGATTAATATTTTCATATTGAGGTTAAATAGTTGATTGAGTTAAGTGGTTGATTAAGTTAAATAAGCTTTTAACTCAATCAACTTAATCCAACCGAATCAACTATTCACTATATAAATTACACCGCCACATTGTTTTCCCTCAAAGCATCATTTAATGAGGTCTTTTTGTCGGTAGATTCTTTTCTTTTTCCAATGATCAAAGCACATGGCACATGAAACTCGCCCGCGGGGAATTTTTTAGCATAGGAGCCGGGGATCACCACAGATCTTTCCGGCACTATACCTTTATATTCGCGGCGGTCTTCAGTAGTCACATCAATGATTTTTGTGGAGGCAGTAAGTACTACATTAGCGCCTAATACAACTTCCCGTTCAAGATGAACGCCCTCAACTACAATCGCTCGTGATCCTAAGAAACAATTGTCTTCGATAATAACCGGAGAAGCCTGTACCGGCTCAAGAACACCACCGATACCCACACCGCCGCTTAAATGGCAATGTTTGCCTATCTGTGCGCATGAGCCTACAGTGGCCCAGGTATCAACCATGGTGCCTTCATCTACATATGCACCGATGTTTACATAAGAGGGCATCATGATCACGCCTTTAGCAAGGTAGGCACCGTAACGGGCAATGGCATGAGGAACTACACGTACCCCGGTTTTTTTATAATCGGTTTTGAGTTTCATTTTATCGTGGAAAACAAAAGGCCCTACCTCTATTTCTTCCATTTTCCTGATCGGGAAGTAAAGTATCACTGCTTTTTTGATCCAATCGTGTGTGTGCCAGCGATGGGCTATCGGCTCAGCTACGCGTAATTCGCCACTATCCAGGCGTTGAATAACTGTTTCTATAGCGGTGGTATAATCATGGTTTGACAAGAGAGTCCTGTCTTCCCACGCTTCTTCAATTAACTTTTTTAGATTTTGCATTAGAGAATAAAACTTTTGACAAATTAAAGGATTTTAAGGGAGATTTGTTTACGTATAATTAACGTATGTGTGCCTGCTAACAATCGAACAGCATAAAAGATTATTAACAGGATGCTTAACGAAGTTTTTACCTTTGACAAATAACAAATTAGAGTTATAGAATGCCTGAAAAAGAAAAATTACGGATCGATAAATACTTGTGGGCGATAAGAATATTTAAAACACGCTCATTGGCCACCGAAGCTTGCAAAGCCGGCAAAGTGAAACTTGACGGACAAAACATTAAGCCAGCACACGAGGTAAAAATTGGAGAAATATACCAGGTATCAAAGGGGATAGAGCGGAAAGTGATTAAAGTAACCGGACTTTTAGAGAGCAGGATGGATGCAAAAAGTGTGATAAACTTTTATGCTGATGAAACGCCGATAGAACAAACTCATGGATTTAAATCGATGTTTCAGGCACCTTTGCTGAGGCGTGACCGGGGTACAGGGCGGCCAACCAAGCGCGACCGAAGAGAAATTGATGATATGAAAGACAACTTTTTTGATAAAGAAAACTAAGCAATATTGTGCCATGTGAACTACACATGGCCTTGTGAATCGGTTAGTATAGTTTTAGGCAATGCATTAAATCTGATCAAAAAAGCTTACTTTTGCGGCGAATCAAATCAATTACAATAAATTGAAGGAAATTGTACCTGCTTTAGTTCTTGGTTATACAAAACCGAAAGTACAATCAAAGCCGAATCATACGACGTCTCCAAGTACCCCACTTTCCACAATATGGTTTACGGTTTAATTACTATTCTTTTTTTCGGGTCGATGTTACTATACTTTCTTGTAGCAGATCGTTACAATATCATCGATCATCCGAATGAAAGAAGTTCACATAGTGAGATTACCATCAGGGGTGGAGGGGTGATTTTCCTTTTTGCTGCTTTGGCATCTGTAATCATGCATCCTGATTATTGGCTACCCGTAGTTGCGCTCTTCCTTATTGGTATTGTTAGTTTTGTAGATGACAGGGTCACACTATCAAGTATAATAAGGATATTGGTGCACCTGGCGGCGGTAACACTACTCTTTGTTTATTTACATGTCTTCTCATTGCCTGTTTATGAATGGCTGCTATTGTATTTTATAGTTATCGGTACCATTAACGCATATAATTTTATGGATGGCATTAATGGGATTACCGGCGCTTATAGCCTGGTAGTGCTCGGCGGACTTCAATATGTTAATTTAAGACAGATTGCTTTTGTACAGGAAGATATGATCTGGCTGCCAATGCTGGCCTGCGGGGTTTTTCTTTACTTCAACTTTCGCAGAAAAGCAAAATGCTTTGCAGGTGACGTAGGTAGCATCACTATAGCCTTATGGATCTTAATGCTATTAGTGCAGTTGATACTGATCTCGCATAATTGGTCGTATATCCTTTTTTTGGCTATATATGGCATTGATTCCGTATTAACCATCTTGCATCGTATATACCTTAAACAGAATGTATTAAAAGCACATCGCTTTCATTTATATCAGGTGTTGGCTAACGAGCAGAGGCTTCCCCATTTATGGGTCTCCGCGAGTTATGCCTTTTTGCAGGGAATTATTATTATCTTGGTAATACATAATGCTGCATTTACATCTATTGGTTTATTTACAGTTATATTAATACCCCTCACGATAACCTATATTTTTTTAAAATGGTTCCTATTGCCTGGAAAAGCTATTGGTTAATTTAGCAATATAATGCCTGGGAGCCTTTTGCTTAAAATTGTAAAAACATTTAAATATCAAGTTTGTTAATCTTATCATAACTTTGGATTTTGAAAAACAAACCTGATTGCTTTGTAACAACAATGTTCGGTAAGCCTGGCAAAAGTTTTAATATGTTTTTATAAAATTGCATTTGTTGGGTAATTATGAGTTACATAATTTACTTTTTTTGCGTATTTAAAAATTATTAATTATAATTATATTATCTATCTACAATCTATCTACTAAATCAATTATGAAAAAATACCTACTATTTTCCAAGGTTGTTCCACGGTGGTTAATAATGTTGGTCGATTTATCCATTGTGGCATGGTCTTTTTCAACTTCTTATTTTATTGTTGAGCGATTTGAGTTTATAAATATTCTTCGGGGGTACTTTTTCATATATACAGGCTTATATAGTGCTATCGCCGCTATTGTAATGTATTTTATGCGTATTCACATCGGTCTCATTCGCTACTCGAACACACGCGATGTATTAAGGATTTTCAGCTCAGCGTTTATATCCAGTCTTTTATATCTGGCCATTATCAATATCTGGTTAGTAAATATGATACGTGTAGACCTGGTTACTATCAACCTGGTATTGCTGATTAATTTTTCTGTGTCCAGCACTTTGCTGATCTTACTGCGAACAACTGTAAAGAGCGCTTTTTTCTTTCTCAACAATAATACTACTGCTAAAAAAACCGTGGTGCTGATTTATGGTTCAGACAATAATGCGGTACTCGTTAAGCAGGCACTTGAAGCGAGCGCTAATACTAATTTCTGTGTAGTTGGTTTTGTTGATGATGGGAGTAAAAAAATCGACAAAGAAATACAGCAGGTAAGGGTATATCACATTGACAAACTCGCTAAACTAAAGGAGAAATACAATGTAGATAAACTGATCATCATGAACCATAATCTTGATGAGCAGACCAAAAAAGCAGCGCTTGAAAATTGTTTAACATTAGGTATACAGGTACTCACAGTACCCCCATCAGATCAGTGGATATATGGCAAGCTTAATCTGCAGCAGATAAAAGACCTGAAAATTGAAGACTTGCTTCAGCGCAAGCCAATAAAAATTGACAATACCAGAATTTCGGAAGATTTGCGGGGTAAACGTGTTTTGGTTACTGGTGCTGCCGGTTCAATAGGCTCTGAAATTGTGAACCAGGTGTTGGGTTACAGACCAGCAATGGTTATTTTGTGTGATCAGGCCGAATCGCCTTTGCATGAAATAAAACTGGAGGTTGAGGAGAAGTTCCCGCACGTGCCTACCACCATATTTATTGCTGATATCAGGAACCTCCAGCGAATGGAAAAACTGTTTTCTGATTATCGCCCGGAAGTTGTTTTCCATGCTGCTGCGTATAAACATGTGCCTATGATGGAGGAAAATCCTTCGGAAGCGGTGCTGGCAAATGTACTGGGCACCAAACATGTAGCTGATCTGTCGGTAGCTTTTGGTACCGAAAAGTTTGTGATGGTTTCAACAGATAAAGCTGTTAATCCATCCAATGTGATGGGTACTACTAAACGGATAGCTGAAATATATATCCAGGCACTTAAGGATAACCCAATTAATAACCGGTCTGATGTTTCGTCAACCCGTTTTGTAACAACCCGCTTTGGGAATGTATTGGGTTCAAACGGTTCAGTTATTCCCCGTTTTAGAGCGCAAATACAAAAAGGCGGTCCTATCACAGTGACCCATCCTGAGATCACCCGCTATTTTATGACCATACCTGAAGCTGTACAGCTGGTACTTGAAGCAGGTACAATGGGAACAGGTGGCGAAATATTTATATTTGATATGGGGCAACCTGTAAAGATTACAGATCTGGCTTTGAAGATGATTAAGCTGGCTGGTTTGCAACCCGAAAAGGATATTAAAATTGTATATACCGGTTTAAGGCCTGGCGAAAAACTATATGAGGAGTTGCTAAATGCAGGTGAGCATACAATGCCTACGCATCATCCTAAGATTAAAATTGCGCAGGTAATCACCTATCCATATGAAACGGTAACCGCCCACATTGAAGAGCTGCTGGAATTGAATAAGAACCAGGACGATGAGGCCATAGTTAACAAGATGAAAGAAATTGTACCTGAGTTTATAAGTAAAAATTCTCAGTACGAATATTTGGATAACTGCGGCGATGAAGAAGAAGTTGAAGCACTCGCAAGTTAAAAGTTCCAATTTTGAAATATAAAAAAGGCGCCCTAATCATTAGGGCGCCTTTTCTTTTTGGATAAATTTCAGTAGTCGGTCTTTGATTCTGAATCATTCCAAAGCTTAAAGGCTGATAATGCCTCATCGCGTAACAACTGAATGATCTGCAATTTGCGCTCGTTCATTGGAAGTCCGAGTTCCTTGTATATAAAATGGTCATCAAAGCCGATATCTGCTGCATCAGCTTTAGTATTGCCATAATATATTTTATCGATATGAGCCCAATAGATAGCCCCAAGGCACATAGGGCAGGGTTCGCAACTGGTATAGATCACGCATCCTTCAAGATTGTATGTCCCCAATTCCTGGCACGCAAGCCGTATGGCTGATACTTCTGCATGCGCGGTAGGATCATTTTGCTGAACAACCTTATTGGCACTTTTTGCAACGACCCTGCCGCCTTTAACGATTACTGCACCAAAAGGTCCCCCGGTAGATCCGTTTATATTCTGCTCAGATAATTCTATCGCTATCCGCATAAACCTCTCGTGTTCCTTCAATTCCATATCTTTCTGCGAATTAAAAACCCCGGTTTTTGAGGACCAGGGCTTATTTATACTTGTTCAAACAATGTACGCAGAGGTACATTGTTACTAAGATCATTTTTTGTCTTTTGCGTAGGCATCATTCAGCCTTTTTACCACATCAGCGGTTACATCAAGCCCCGGATCACCATACCACATGGTAGTGTTGCCCTTTTGAAATGTGAGTACCATTTTATAGCCTTTTTCTTTAGCATAGTCTTTTATAAAAGCTGCAACTTTTTCGTAAAGCTTTTTTTGCTCGTCAGCCTGTTCATTCTGGAACTGTGCAGCAGCATTTTGCTGATATTGTTGAAACTCCTGTGCTTCGCGTTGCAAACGCTGCTCTGTGCTGGCACGTTGATCGGCGCTTAAAGTATTGGCACTTCTCTGGTATTCTGCTCCTTCTCTTTGCAAAGCCTGCTGACGTGAACCAACATCGCTTTGCGCAGACTTGCCTTTTTCCTCAAGACGCTTGGACATGTCTTTAAAGTAATCATATTTTGACAGTAGTGAGTCCTGATTAACGTATACAATACTACCCGAGGCAGCGGTTGTCGCTGAACTAGCTGACTTGTCTGAAGTTTTGTTTTGGTTACATGCAGCGATTGTACCGGCAAGTAATATCCCCGCGATTAGTTTAGTTAAAGAAGAGGTCTTGAGTTTCATTCTCTTAAATTCAAATTTTTTTGACAAAGATAAACTTTCAACTCAAGTATCCTAATTTGATAGTATGTAAATGTGCCAATTTGCACTCAAATGAACTTATTAAAAACTACAGTAATTGAGTAATAATTGCTTCTTTTTTGTTACATATAAACATGCTCTTATTTATCCACATGATGCCTGAAATGCGGGTAAAAATGAGTACTTTTGTATGTGAATTTCCCGAGAGGGAAGGGGCTACTGTTTAACACAAAATATGAGCGAAGAAATTAAAGACAAATCCAATTATTCAGCAGATAATATACAGGTTTTAGAAGGTTTAGAAGCGGTGCGTAAGCGCCCTTCGATGTATATAGGCGATACTGGTGCCAAGGGGTTACACCACTTGGTTTATGAAGTGGTGGACAACTCCATCGACGAGGCCTTGGCTGGTTACTGTGACACGATTAAAGTAACTATCTTAAAAAACAACGGAATTAAAGTTGAGGATAATGGCCGTGGTATCCCAACAGGTATAAATACAAAGGAAAATAGATCGGCATTAGAAATTGTAATGACCGTGTTGCATGCCGGCGGTAAGTTTGATAAGGATACTTATAAAGTATCCGGCGGTTTGCATGGTGTGGGTGTTAGTTGCGTAAATGCACTTTCGACACATTTAATTGCCCTGGTTTATCGCGAAGGCAAGGTCTGGACGCAGGAATATGAAAAAGGTAAACCAATGTTTGAAGTAAAAACGATTGGTGAAACTGATAAAAGGGGCACTACCGTAATTTTCTACCCTGACCCGGAAATATTTACCTTAACTACTGAATACAAATATGATACGCTTGCGGGACGTTTACGTGAGCTGGCTTACCTCAATAAAGGCATCCGCTTATCATTAACCGATGAACGTTATCCAAACGAAGATGGCACATATCCGATAGAGGAATTTTACTCGGAAGGCGGATTGCGGGAGTTTGTAAAGTACCTTGACGGTACCCGTGCATCTATCATACCCGAACCAATATATGTGGATGGTACCAAACAGGGTATACCTGTTGAACTGGCATTGCAGTACAATGATACCTACACTGAAAACGTCCATTCGTATGTAAACAACATCAATACAATTGAGGGTGGTACACACGTTGCAGGTTTCCGCAGGGGGCTGACCCGTACTTTGAAAGCATATGCTGATAAATCAGGATTGCTTAAAAATATGAAGGTGGAGATCACCGGGGACGATTTTCGCGAAGGATTGACCGCTGTTATTTCCGTTAAAGTAGCAGAACCACAGTTTGAAGGGCAAACCAAAACCAAATTGGGTAATAATGAGGTGATGGGTGCCGTAGATATGGCTGTGGGTGAGATACTGGGCAACTACCTGGAAGAAAACCCGCGTGAAGCAAAAATGATTGTTAATAAGGTTATTTTAGCTGCTACAGCCCGTGCCGCTGCCCGTAAGGCCCGCGAGATGGTTCAGCGCAAAAACGTAATGGGTGGATCAGGCTTGCCGGGTAAACTGGCTGATTGCGCCAACAGTGATCCGGAAGCTTGCGAATTATTCCTTGTCGAAGGGGACTCTGCTGGTGGTACAGCTAAACAAGGCCGTAACCGCGAATACCAGGCTATTTTGCCGTTAAGGGGTAAAATCCTTAACGTGGAAAAAGCGATGGAGCACAAGATCTACGAGAATGAGGAGATAAAAAATATGTTTACCGCACTTGGGGTAAGTATAGGTACTGCGGAGGATGATAAGGAACTTAACATTACCAAACTGCGTTATCACAAAATAGTGATCATGACGGATGCTGACGTGGACGGATCGCACATTACTACCCTGATCCTGACCTTCTTCTTCAGGTATATGAAAGAGCTTGTAGAGTTTGGATATGTATACATCGCCACACCTCCTTTATACCAGGTTAAAAAGGGCAAAGAAATGGAATACTGCTGGAACGATGTACAACGTGATGCAGCTATCCAGCGACTGAAAGGCGGCGGTAAGGAAGACAGTGTGCACGTACAGCGCTATAAAGGTTTGGGTGAAATGAACGCTGAGCAATTATGGGAAACCACCATGAACCCGGAGACCCGCACTTTACGTAAAGCCGGTATTGAAAATGCTGCCGAATGCGATCATACCTTCTCGATGCTAATGGGCGATGAGGTTGCGCCGCGCAGGGAATTTATAGAGAAGAATGCCAAATACGCAAGAATAGATATATAATATCTGATGAGAATATACTATGAGCCTCGCTTAACAAGCGGGGCTTTTTGTTTTGATCGGGTATGGAAGCTGAGTTTCTTCTTTCCGTAATCTATCACCGCTTTATATTTCATTAATATATCACCGCCTAATACACCTAAAACTTCAGGATGATTTAATTGACGGTAGGCGATATTAATAGTAGATAAGTCGAGCACCGCTACTTCGAAGTTTGAGATGTACAAATCGCCAACTTTAATTTCTTCGATGATAGCGGTGGATGAAGCCATATTAGTAGTGCCTAAACCTGTTGATACTCTTTCGCTTGCTTGTATGGCTCCACCGGCATCTGATTGTAAAAGTATATCGTGATCAAAAGCTGTTTTGGAAGCACCCGTGTCCAGCACAAGTGTATAGGGATTGTTATTTACCATGATTTCTACCAAAGGGTGATAACTATCTCCATGAAGATCGATAATTTGAATAGGAACGCTTATGATCATTTGCAATAATAGTCAATTCAGTAATTCGATCGTTCACTAATTCAATCATTAATTAGAACGGATACCCGATAGCCAGGTTGAATACCCCATTTTGTGCTTTAAATTTATAAGGTTGTCCTGGTGGGAACGGGTAACGTATCGGGAATCCAAGATCGGTTCGAAGCACAAGAACAGTAATATCAAATCGCAACCCCACTCCCCAATCCACAGCCATTTGATTAAGAAAGCCTTTGCCAAAGGCTGCGCCAGGCAAACCCACATGCGGCCTTAAATCCCATATATTTCCTGCATCGACAAAAAGTGCACCATACACGATGCTAAAGAGCTTTGGACGGTATTCTATGTTGGCTTCAATTTTTATATCACCAGACTCATCAGGTAAAAAGCCACTGGCGTTGGCAAGCGTCTCTGATGGTGTGTAAGTACCCGGCCCGATTGATCTGGCCCTAAATCCACGCAAGCTATTTGTGCCCCCTATAAAAAATTGTTGACTGTACGGTAATATGGTAGAATTACCGTATGGCAAACCTACACCAACGATCAACCTGCTGGCAATCGTACTGTTTGGTCCAATCTTGTGATAATAATGAAACTCATTTTCGATTTTAACAAACTGGTTAAAAGGCACCCCAAATAGTTTGCTAACCTTTCCCGCCAATGTATCTGCACCTGTTAAAAGCCCATAAATATTACCTGATAAAGTAATTTTTCCATTATAGTAATAGGTGTTAGTTTTATAAGTTTCTGTAGTATTCGTATATGTATAGGCATAACTTGGCCCAAATACAAACTGGTTATCAATTACGTGGGCCAATGTTGGATTTCGAGTGTTAAAAATGCTGTCTTTGTATTGTTGTGACACATGAGCAGTGTCAACACGGGTAACATTGATCAAGTTTAAATCGTGCGTTACATGAATATTCTCCTTCCATTCGTAACCAAATGAACCATTATAAGAATTTAATGTGTAAAGCTTTGTACGATTCACCAATGTATAACCCAATGTTAAATTGGTATGCGGAACAAAAGCATTGTCTGACTTAGGATCAGCGAATGGCATAATAAACCTGGGCCACGATAATACCCCCTGCGCACCAAACTGGTAAACATTGTATCCGCTGTTTTGTCCTGAGAATTGTAAATCTTTGCTACCGAACAAAGTTAGCGTTAGCGCCTCGGCCCCTTTAAAAATATTACGGTTTTTCCAGTTAAGATTTACTTGTGTACCTGCATAATTAGCCGAAGTGGTTCGTTCAAGTACATCAAGCTGTAAAGATTTCTTGGGATATTGTGTTAAAAAATAATATACATCCAACTTTGATGAATCCGCTGAGATATCTTCAAAACGGTTCTTCACAAATTTGAATGGCCCCAGGTTGATCATTCTGTTCAATGACTTGTTATGGTTTGCCCGGTTATAGACATCTCCCGGTTTTAGCAATACGGTATTTTTAAATACGAATGGTCGCACAGTGTTTTTGGGATCTATTACATTATACCAGCGGTATTTAACTGCTGAATCAAGCTTAAGAGATGTATCTCTTAATGTGTAATGGGGATAAACGTAAATATTATTGATCTTGTATATGCGCCGGGCCTGGTCGGCGGTTTCGTCTTTTACTTTTACATAAATATCTACCTGGTGATATTTCACGGTGCTGTCTACTCTCATGATCAGACCTTCAGGAGCAAAATAGTAAAAGCCTTCTTGCTTCAATTGTGCATCTATTCTTATTCGTTCGCTTTTTACAATGTCAAGGTTGTAATTATTCCCAACTACAAACAGCGTCTTTTTTGAAGTCCCGGCAACGGCCGTATCCAGGTCGCTTCTACCGGTTGGGAAAATTACCTTACGTATAGTATAATTTGGACCCGGATCAACGGTATAGACAGCTTTAGCTATTTTGCCTTTGCTTGTAGTATCACCACTTACCTGTGACTGAAAATAACTCTCGTTTTGCAACCTGCTTTGTAATACCTGGCTATTCTTATCCACATCAACTTCGCTGATCAGGACAGGCGGCTGACCAAATTTTGTGTTTAGCCAGTGGCTAAATCCTTTCTTCTTATTGGTTTTGGTTTTATAATATATCCAGAGTTTTACCCGCATGCCTAATATTTTTGAATTGGGCTTTGGCCGCATTAATCCACCCAACTCTTCAGCTAATTCGTCAGCATCTTTTGGAGTAACATTTCCGGCGGTATCAGCGAATTGTACTTTACCGCCATCATATAGCTTTTGCCCCGGCGCAAGATGTTTTGTGATGCTGCAAGCACTTAGTACAGCAGAAAAGATCAATATATAGATTAAATGTTTAGCCATGGGGTTATAAAGATGATTGTTGCTGATTTTTGGCTTGCTGATCTTTTTCTTTTTGTTCCTGCTTGTACTTGCGTTCCAATGCTTTCTCTTTTCGCGTTTTTCTACTGAATATCTGGCTAAAGCGGTTATAATCCACAGTTAATGTAAACCCTACACCTGTTTCAATTACCTGACCTTCGATCACAACAAATTGATCACGGCGGTAAGCGCGCAATGCATATCTGCCGTCTTTACTCAGCTTGTAATTAACCGTTACGTTTCCGGCAATATCTGAGCTTTTTTGGCCCGGCTGATTGGTGCCTTCCAGGTTAAAATTATTGCCTACACTTACAGTAAGGCGGTCGTTCAGAAAGCGCTTGGATAGGCCGACGTTCAGATCTGTTCGATTTTGTGCCGTGCCCGAAGAGTAGTCTTCACCGGAAGTTAATCCAAAATTCAGGTCAACACCGGCTATTAAGTTGCCAGCTAATCTGTTTAATTGGTCTGATAACAAACTGCTTACACTGTTACGTACAATGCCTTCAACCGTTGTGCCTCCACCCTGGCTTTGTAATGGATTATCTCCTATAAAATGACCAAGTACCAATACGCCCAGCACTTGCTTGTTTAATTCGTTAGGATCTTGCCTCACCTGTGATAGTCTTGAATTTACCGTATTAACAACGTCAGGAGATACTGAATAACTACTATCAGGCAGCACAATGTCGAAACTGATGTCTGGTTTCATCAACTCATTTTTCAGGTTCAGATTGACATTGAATGGCAGCTTTTGTTTGTACATGGTTTGATTTTCAGTACCCGCCAATTGGTCACTTACAAGGTCGATAGGCGGTACATTGGCTACATAGATCGCAGTTAGGTTGATATTGGCACTGGTTGGATCGCCGGTCCAAACAATGGTACTGCCCTTTCTGAAATTGAATTTACGGTTAACAGAAGCGTAGGATAAATTATAAGAACCTTGCTCAACTATATAAGTCCCGGTAAGATTGGTCTTTCCGCTTGGATCGATACCGCCGCTTAGCTGGGCCGCACCTTTTAAATGCACCACGTCACCGTTATTCTGATCAACTACGATAGTAAAGTTTGCATTCTTATTAATATTGATGGTGGCGTTTACATCCATACCGGTCAAACTGCTCTTTTTGAGCGAATCCAGCTGTTTTGCCAGCATGATAGAGTCGGATTTTGGCGCATTGGGGTCAAAAAACTCTACTACGCCCTGGCGGTCTTCGATACCCGGATCGCTTGTTGGCAATACAATCGTCAGGTCGGTTTTATCGTTGACAGTTAGATTAGCGTCAACTCTGGGCGTATTCATATCGCCCCGAATTTTAATATTGCTGTTCAGGTATAGCTTACCGTAGTACAATTCGTTATCATCCTGGGTCGAATTGATCACCCTGAAATTATCGGTGCGGATATCAACCCCGAACTTATAATCAGTATAGTTAGTGGTATAAATTGTACCAGATACTACCCCTTTATTTCCGGTCGAATCTACCAATGTAAAATCGTTAAAACGGATGCCGTCATTATTAAATGTGATGCTTTCGTGCGGTATGGTGAAGTAAGAATTAAGCGTCGACACATTAAAGCCTACTTTATTAAAGTTGACATCGCCCCTTATGGCAGGGGCACTCGTGGTTCCGGTAATTTTAAGTTGACCTGTAACATCACCGCTTGCTTCTTTAATGTTCCCGAAACTAAACCCCTCTATACTCTTCATATTGAGTTTGACAATGTTCAGATCAAGATCAAAACGGCTTTGCGGACTGGTATAATACAGCCCCTTCATATCTACCTGGTTACCTTTACCCGTAATGCTAACCTCGGCTGCAAAAGCATTTTCGGTTTGGTTATTCACCTTAATGGCGATATTACCAACCGTATCTCCCTTGAAACTAAAATCACTGATAGTTAATGCTGATGTGAATACCGGCGACTTTTGAAAATTACTTATTGTCGCATCGCCATTGATCACTCCGCCAACTTGTAGCGAATCCTGTTCTGCAGCACGGGTTAGTGTTTCAATATGGAAATTTTTGAAATCAACCTTAACAGGCGAATTCATTTGCTGCGATGGACTGTTAATGCTCAATACCTGATTACTGTTAGTGATGGTAAAATCTTTTGCGAGTATGCCTTGCCCCCCAAATTGAAGCGCATTATCCTGGTTCACGGCCCATTCTTTATAATCCAGCAACAGGCCGTTTTGCAGAAAACTAAACTGGTATTCGTTGGGTAAAATGCTAAATATACCCGCAATGCGGTATCGTTCTTTTTTGGCTGCATCGCGCACTTGTAGATTGATATTCAGTTTATCGTCTTCAGCTTTCCCTGTTATACTGGTAAAAAGCAGATTAATAGAAGATGATGCTTTGATCTGGTCAGCAGTCAGGCTATAATCCAGTTCATTCTGATTAGTTTTTATGGCCAGTTTTACATTGCTTATCTCGTTGGTGCCATAAACCACTTTGGGCATAGCGCCGTTTACCACCAGATCGCCGGTTTGGCTATTAAACCAGCCATTGAGGGTTACAGGGTCTAATTGTTTCAAATCAGGAGCAAATTGTGTTACCAGTGGCGTTTTAACAAAACGGACATCAAATTTAAATTGCTGTGGCGCATATTTTGGCTTTGCATTAACCGTTTTTGAGGCGATTGAACGGTTAAAATATTGATTGATCACATCCTGCATAGCCTGGCCTATCTCGGTTAGCTTATATTTGCCTACCATGTGTGCGCTTAGCATTGGTGTGGTTAAACGCAGACTGCTGCTATCTGTATTTGCGGTGGATACTAAAGTAACCGTATCAATTTTGATTTTTTTACCGGCGTTAACTAGTAGCAAATCAGTAGCACTTACACTGGCATTCAAGTAATCCGGGTCGGCCGTGGGCACATCCGCTACTATTTTTCCATGAAAACGTGTTTCATCTGCTGTAAAATTCAAGTTCTTTAGGTTGATGCTATCCACCAAAAGAGTAGCCTTTACTGATGGGTATTTCTTGTTCAAATTAGCCTTTGCATCCAGGCTGAAATTGATATTCGGGTCTTTCATCCGGGCAATTGCCGTATAGCTCCCGTTTACCGCAGTACCCTTAAGGGTCAAGTTTTTATAAGTATACCCTTTGATATTTGCGCTTGCAATATCACCGCTAAATTGCAGGCTTGTCGTCTTTGGATCGATGCCTTTACCTTTAATATTGGCGGACAAAGTTACATTCCCTGCAGTTTGCGGCTGTTTCGTCAGAGCACCCACATTTAAATTATTAATATTGATTTTGGCTGAATAAGTGGCGTTCTTCTTATTGCTGCCATTTTTCATTTGTGCATCCAGATCTGCATTTCCCAGGCTCGACCTTAGCACCATTTTAGTAGTAAAGCTGGTCATGCTGCCTTTAAAATTGCCTTTCAAATTCAGTTTTTCAGGAATGCTGATGTTGGAGGGTATCATACCGGCAGGAACAACTTTCGCCAGGTCGGTACGACTGGTGTTAAAGTCGGCAATGTTCAGATCAAAATAGGCTTTAGTAACATCCGGCAATCCTTTCATTTTAGCAGAAGCTTTAATGTGAGTGTTGCTTAAACCTGTGATCTCTAAAGATGGAATATTAAGGTCATTAACCTTGCCTATCACTTTACCATTAATTTTGAAAACCGCATTTGGCGAATGCTTGAATGGCTCCATAGAGGACATGCTCGGCATCAACAACAAAACATCCTTCAGTCCCAGGCGACTACCATCCAGGTCGGCATTAATCCGGATCTGGCCTAAGTCCTTACTGATATTAGCTAGTGATGGATAACCAACTTCAAATTTCTTCTGCAAAACTGTTTGTAGCGTTTCCAGGTATAGATCATTCAGGTAGGACTTATGCGGGCCATAGAAAAATGCGGTATGGAACTTTTTGATATCGAGTCCGCTTTTTTCTGTAAAAGTCAGGTTGTTGATCTTTCCCGAAATCGTATCTATGCTGTAAGCCAGGTTTTCCAGATCAGCATTGAAATCACGGATATTCATATGCGCGTAATCAAGGCCGTTTGCTATCGGTTTTTGCGCGTTATTATCAAACTGGATGTTATCATTGCTAAAGCTGATCTTTCGCAATACTGCCGACCATCCTTTAGTACTTTGTGGCTTTGCTACCAGGGTGTCAAGCTTCTTTATTGTTTTTACAACAGCTTTTTTAACGGTTTGCGGTTTTGCAAATGTGAATGATGCATGGGTATTATCAAGCGATATTTTATTAATGTCGGCTACCTGGTTTTTTAGATCGAGCTTGTTCATCTCTAATAAAAACTTACCGAGATTAACATTGGCAGCCATTTCATTAGTTTTATAGTCAATCTTTATGCGAGACACATCAATTGTACCCAGGTTAAGAGTCATATTGATGGGCTTAGTGACTGTATCGACAGTTGCCGCCTTTGCCACAGATGAACCGGCAGGTGTTTGAATGATTTTGGCATCAACATCTGATAACGTGATCTTCGGTATCGTGAATTTCATTTTATCCATATCAAAATCTTTGATACGGGTATCAAAATGTCCTAAGATGAATTTTACGTTATTGCCGTTGGTCAGATCATTGTAGCCGATACTGATCTTGTTTAGGATGATCTTATCCAATGAAATTTTCATCGAAGAAGTATCAGAAGGACTTGCTGTTTTTGCTGGCCCAGTATTAAATGCTTTGATAATATAATCGAAATTAAAAACGCTGTCTTTTCCACGATAAACGTTAGCCGTGATACCTTTTAGATTGATCTCGTTTACCTCCAGCTTATGATGAAGCAATTGTAACATGCTTACATCGATTTTTAACTGATCACCGGCTATAAGGGTGTCTTTTTTCTGATCTTCAAAATATACACTATCGATCACGATCAATTTAGGCAACCCCAAACTGATATGCGCGATCTTAACTTTAGTATGTATCTTATTTTGCAGATAGGTTACAGCCTTGTCTTTGACAAAATTCTGAACAGCAGGCACCTGGATCAGGATAATGATAAGCAGTACCAGGAATAGGGTACTCCCAATGATCCACAGGATGGTTTTTAGGGCTATGCGTCCAAAGCGTTTCAATGGTAAGTGTTTTTCAAATAGTAGTTTTACAACTATAATATTATCAAATAGTTTGGTATAAAACCCGATTTACCTTATTTTAATAACATTAATTAGTTTTTCAACAACTGCGGGCCTTGACTTGTTTTTTGATAGATTTGTATTCACCGGAAAAGTTGAACCAGATTAGTTATGCCTGATTTTTCGCACTTACACGTACACACCCAGTTTTCATTATTAGACGGCGCCGCCGATATATCCAAGTTATACAAAAAGGCTGCCGCCGATGGCATGAAGGCATTGGCCATTACCGACCATGGTAACATGTTCGGTGTGTTTAAGTTTGTTGCCGAAGCAAGCAAGCATAATATTAAACCTATTGTTGGCTGTGAGTTTTATGTGGTGGCTGACCGTCATATAAAACAGTTTACCAAAGAAAAGAAAGACGTCCGCTGCCATCAGCTTTTGCTGGCGAAAAATGCTGAGGGTTACCGAAACCTGGTTAAGTTATGTTCTTTGGGTTATATGGAAGGGCTTTACAGCAAATGGCCGCGTATTGATAAAGAACTTATCTTAAAATATCATAAAGGGCTTATAGCTACAACTTGTTGTATAGGAGCATCTGTTCCTCAGGCCATATTAAAAGACGGTGAAGAGAAGGCCGAACAGGAATTTAAATGGTGGCTCGATCTTTTTGGTGAAGATTATTACATCGAGCTACAACGTCATGATATTCCTGACCAGAATACGGTTAATGCTGTGCTTTTAAAATTTGCTAAGAAATATAATGTAAAGGTGATCTGCTCCAATGACTCACACTATGTGGATCAGCAGGATGCCAATGCTCACGATATTTTGCTTTGTGTAAATACGGGCGATATGCAAAGCACACCCATTGCAACTGATGAAGAGGGTGGCAAAGGTTATCGTTTTGGGTTTCCGAATGACCAATTCTACTTCAAAACCCAGGCGGAAATGGGCAAGTTGTTTCATGATCTGCCCGAGTCGCTGGATAATACCAATGAGATTGTCGATAAGGTAGAAGTATTGAAGTTGAAAAGGGACATCATGCTCCCCAACTTTGTTATCCCCGAAGAATTTAAAATACACAATACACCAGATGCCGATACGCTGAATCAATGGGAATACCTAAAGCACCTCACTTTTTTGGGTGCAAAGGATCGTTATAAAGACATTTCACCGGAAGTAGAGGAGCGCATCAACTTCGAACTCTTTACTATCCGCACCATGGGTTTTGCCGGGTACTTCCTGATCGTAGCTGACTTCATAAAAGCGGGGCGTGACATGGGGGTATTTATTGGTCCAGGGCGTGGTTCGGCAGCGGGATCAGTGGTTGCTTATTGTATAGGAATTACCAATATCGACCCGATCAAATATAATTTGCTTTTCGAACGTTTCCTGAACCCGGATCGTAAATCGATGCCCGATATTGATACGGACTTTGATGATTCAGGGCGACAAAAAGTAATTGACTACGTGGTTGATAAATACGGCAAAAACCAGGTAGCGCAGATCATTACTTATGGTTCTATGGCTGCGCGTACTAGTATACAGGATGTAGGTCGTGTACTGGATATGCCGTTATCAGAAGTAAGTGCTTTAAAAAAGTTGGTGCCCGAAACATTGGGCATCACGCTCCGCCAGGCAATTGACCAGGTGCTGGAGTTGCAAGACATTTATAAAGATCCGGGGCTAAAGGGTATTGTACTTCGCGAGGCTGAAAAGCTGGAAGGTTCGGTTCGTAATACTGGTGTGCACGCTGCTGGTATTATCATCGCACCGGATGACCTGACGAATATTGTTCCGGTAGCCACAGCGAAAGATTCTGATCTTTTGGTAACCCAGTTCGATGGTCGTGTGATTGAGGACGCAGGCGTTATTAAGATGGACTTTTTGGGCCTGAAAACTCTGACTATTATTAAGGATGCTTTAAGGCTGATCAAACAAAATCATGGTGTTGAAATTGATATAGACTATATCTCACTGGAGGACGAGGAGACTTTCGCGCTCTATCAGCGTGGTGATACCAACGGTACTTTCCAGTTTGAAAGTGATGGTATGCAAATGTACCTGCGCGATCTGAAGCCGGATAAATTTGAGGATTTGATCGCGATGAATGCGCTTTATCGCCCGGGACCGATAGAGTACATACCCAATTTTATCAAGCGTAAGCATGGGTTGGAGCCAATCACTTTCGACCTGGCAGATATGGAAGAATACCTGGGCGAAACCTACGGTATTACGGTTTACCAGGAACAGGTGATGCTTTTATCGCAAAAATTGGCTGGCTTTAGCAAGGGTGACGCCGATGTGTTGCGTAAAGCAATGGGTAAGAAGCAAATAGAAGTGCTGAACAAAATGGAGGCGCAGTTTATGGATGGGGCAGCGGCTAAAGGTCACCCCAAAGATAAACTGACCAAAATATGGAACGATTGGAAGGCATTTGCTCAATATGCGTTCAATAAATCGCATTCCACATGTTACGCTTTCGTGGCTTATCAAACAGCTTATCTGAAGGCGCATTATCCTGCAGAATATATGGCTGCGGTATTGAATAACCAGAACAGTATTGAAAAGATATCTTTCTTTATGGAAGAATGCCGCCGGATGGGCGTACCTGTTCTTGGTCCTGATATCAATGAGTCGGATATGGCTTTTGCCGTAAATAAAAGGGGCGAAGTTCGTTTCGGGCTAACTGGTGTTAAAGGGGTAGGTGAGAAAGCGATAGAAAGTATTATTGAAGAGCGTGAGAACAACGGTCCATACCAATCGGTATATGATTTTGCGAGGCGGTCGAACGCGCGCTCAGTAAATAAAAAATCATACGAGAATTTGGTTTATAGTGGCGCTTTTGACGAATTTAAACTGAACCGTGCGCAGTTTTTTGCGAAGACTGAAAATGGTATACTTACCGGAGTTGAGCGACTGAGTAAATACGGCGTCGATTACCAGAATACACAAAGCAGCTCGCAATCATCGCTTTTTGGCGGGTCCGTGGCATCTTATATTCCGGAGCCTCCAATGCCGGAAGCCGAAGAATGGCCGCTGATAGAAAAGCTGAAATACGAGAAGGATGTGATCGGTATTTACCTGACCGGCCACCCCCTGGATAATTATAAACTGGAGTTGCAGCGTTATTGCAATGCTACTGTATCCGATTTGAAGAACATGCAAAAAGCGCGATCGGGAGAGGGGGGGGATGATGTGAAAGCCGCTTTTGCTGAACTACGTAAAAAAGGCGAGGTAAGCGTTGGGGGCCTGGTATCAACTGTTCAGCATAAAATGACCAAGACCGGGAAACCGTTCGGTACATTTGTGCTGGAAGATTATAATGATTCCTACGAATTTGCCCTGTTTGGGGAGGACTATGTCAAATTCAGGAATTTACTGGTTGATGGGTATTTTTTGCACATAAAAGGAAATATCGAAGAAAAATTCAGACAAAAAGATAACTGGGACCTGCGGATTGCTTCGATGTCGCTGTTGTCTGAAATGAGGGATAGACTGATGAAATCAATCACGGTGTGTCTTGATTTGAATGCATTGGACGACAATTTAATGACCACACTGGAGCAAATAGTGGAGGTTAATAATCAGAAATACCCGGTAAAAAATTGTACCCTGCGATTTTTGGTGAAAGATATGGAGGAGTCCATATTGATCGAATTGCCATCAAAAACCTTCAAAGTAAACCCAAGCGACGACCTGATGGCTGAAATACAAAGCGTAACGAATGCAGAGCCTGTGCTTAAATAAATAAGGGAATGGTTAGTAAAAAACGCTTATTAGCCTATTGTTAATAAAATCTTTTAAGTTCATAATGACAAAACGCTACATTTAGTGTCACCATTAAGTTAATGTGTCATGTGTACATAATAAGATTGTCACATTGTCATATAGGTACTTGTGGCAAGCTATTTGAATAGTATATATTTGTAAGATAATTTAAATTAAAAAATCATGGCTTTAGAAATAACTGATGCAAACTTTGAAGAACTTGTTCTCAAATCAGACAAACCGGTTTTAGTTGACTTTTGGGCAGAATGGTGCGGTCCCTGTCGCATGGTTGGCCCGGTAGTTGAAGAAATATCAAAAGAATACAGCGGCAAAGCTGTTGTAGGCAAGGTAAACGTGGATAATAACCCTGGTATTTCAATGAAGTTTGGCATTCGCAATATCCCCGCTTTATTGTATTTCAATAAAGGCGAAATCGTTGACAAACAAATCGGTGCAGTGCCAAAATCAGTACTTGCCGGTAAGTTAGATAAGCAAATAGCATTATAATATACCATCCAGTATAGAATGGCCCGTCTCAATGTTGAGACGGGCTATTTTTTTATATACTCATTTCATTGCCGATAATAAATAGCAAGTTAACCAGTTTTATTTGAATAGATAAATCTGTTGCCTACATTAGCAGTATGCCCAAACTAAGCGACGAACAGGAAATACGCCATCTCGCCAACCTTGAATTACTTGCCCGGCAAGTGGTAGAGGGTTTTATAACCGGTTTACACCAAAGCCCGTTTCATGGTTTTTCTGTTGAATTTGCCGAGCACCGTTTATATAATAACGGCGAATCTGTAAAGAATATAGACTGGAAATTGCTGGCACGTACTGATAAGCTGTTTGTAAAGCAATTTGAAGAAGAAACCAATTTGCGCTGTTACCTGCTGCTGGACACTTCTTCATCTATGAATTATCCCGAAAAAGGGATGAATAAGTTACAATTTTCCATTTATGCAGTGGCTTCTTTGGCTTACCTGTTCAAGCGGCAAAGGGACGCTTTTGGATTATGTCTCTTCTCTGATAAGATCGATTGGATAAGCGCTGCCCGGTCTACGTCAAAACACCTATTTTACCTATACGCCGAACTCGAGAAAGCCCATAATCAGCCTAAAACAAACGCCACTACCAATATTACTAATGTGTTGCACCACGTAGCAGAGGAGGTTCATCAACGCTCAATGATCATTATCTTTAGTGATATGCTGGAGAATAGTTATAATGATGAGAAGCTACAGGCATTGTTTGCTGCTATACAGCATCTGAAATATAACAAGCACGAGGTGGTCATATTCAATGTGAACGACCGCCAGAAGGAGGTTGATTTTGACTTTGATAACCGCCCGCACCATTTTGTAGATATAGAGAGTGGGGAAGAAATAAAGGTGCATCCGAATAAAATACGTGACTCTTATAAGTCAAACCTGGACAATTACCGCCATCAATTAGAATTAAAATGTGCCCAGTATCACATCGACCTGGTGGACGCCAATATTCACGATGGCTATAATAATATCCTGAAAGCATACCTCGTGAAACGGAACAGTATGATCTAAAGTCAGGGTTGAGATATTTTACCGGTAAGTAACAAATTAAATACAATTGACAAGCAAACATGATTTTGAAAAAGAAAATCAAAATGTAGATTTGCTGTGACCACTTTTTTACATAATACCTTTTTAAAATATTATTTAATGGACGATATCCAGATAAAAAAGCAATCGAAAAAATACGATGCTATTATTGTTGGTTCGGGGGCAGGGGGCGGTATGGCCGCTTATGTTTTAGCCAATGCAGGTTTAAAAGTTTGTTTGCTCGAAGCGGGACCCAATTACGACCCCCGCGAAAATTCATCTCAATTGAAAAACCCGTGGGATTCTCCTCGTCGTGGAGCAAGTACCAAATTCAGGCCATTTGGCGATTTTGACGGATGCTACTGGGGCTGGGAAATAGATGGCGAGCCTTATACACAAAAAGACGGAAGTAACTGGGAGTGGTGGCGTGCGCGTATGGTGGGTGGTCGTACTAATCACTGGGGCAGGATATCATTAAGATTTGGTCCAAAGGATTTTAAGCGCAAAAGTATTGATGGTTTAGGTGATGACTGGCCAATTGGCTACGAGGATGTAAAACCATACTATGATAAGATAGATAAGCTGATAGGTGTATTTGGAACCAATGAGGGATTATATAATGATCCAGACGGTATATTTTTACCTCCGCCCAAGCCGAGGTTACACGAACTGTTCATTAAAAAGGCTGCAGGACAAGTAAATGTTCCGGTAATTCCTTCGCGCTTATCTATTCTAACCAAAAAGATAAATAAAGACCGCGAGGCATGTTTTTATTGTGCGCAATGCGGCCGGAGCTGTAAAATATATGGTGACTTCTCATCATCTTCGGTATTAGTAAAACCAGCTGTGGCTACAGGCAATGTCGACCTGGTAGTAAATGCGATGGCGCGCGAAGTATTGACCGACAGAGATGGTCTTGCTACCGGGGTTTCCTATGTGAACAAAGCCGATATGCAGGAATACCAGGTATTTGGACGCACGGTGATATTGGCGGCCAGTGCCTGCGAAAGCGCCAGGTTGATGCTTAACTCGAAATCGAGCAGGTATCCTAATGGTATTGGTAATTCAAGCGGTGTAGTAGGTAAGTACCTGCATGACTCAACCGGCGCAGATATGGGCGGTATCATCCCTGAGTTGTTTGACCGTAAACGTTATAATGAAGATGGGGTAGGCGGTATGCACGTGTATACCCCTTGGTGGCTGGATAATAAAAAGTTAGATTTCCCACGCGGTTATCATATTGAATATGGCGGTGGTTTCGGCATGCCTTTGTATGGCTTTAACTGGGATATTCAAAAATTAAATGGTGCTTACAAAATTCACGGTAAGCAAAAAGAGGCTGGCGGTTATGGCGCTTCCTTAAAAGAAGATTACCGTTATTTCTTTGGGGCGCACGTAGGTATGGCAGGCAGAGGTGAAGGCATTGCCCGCGCGGACAGCTATTGCGAGATCGACCCGGACGTGGTGGATAAATATGGTATCCCGGTATTGCGTTTCCATACCAAGTGGTCCGATTACGAGATCAACCAGGCCAAGCACATGAAGGAGACTTTTAAAGAGATATTGCATAGTATGGGTGCTGTGGTTACCTGGGGGGGCGATGATGGCCCACACAACAATTATGGATTGCATAATCCCGGCAATATCATTCACGAGGCTGGTACAGTACGCATGGGTAATGATCCTAAAAAGTCACCGTTGAACAAATACAGCCAGTCGCACGACGTGAAAAACCTGTTCTGCGTAGACGGCGGGCAATTCGTATCACAGGCAGATAAGAACATTACCTGGACGATACTGGCACTTTCAATGCGTGCATCGGAATATATAGTTGACCAAATGAAAAAACAAAATATTTAATTCTGTTATCATGGATAGAAGAGATTCCCTTAAGGCCCTGATCGTTGGTGGTATATCCACTTCAGTTTTGTTGGATGCCTGTAAGCAACCTGCAAAGGAGGGCGCTGAGAATGCTGAAAATAAAGATGCAAAGGGCCCAGATGAGGCTGATCGGATGGATGAAGAGAAACTGGTTAACAAGCAACTACGCGAAGCGTCAAAGTTTTTCAGTGCAAATGAAATGGCTACAATAACCATATTGGGAGATATCATTATCCCCAAAGACGATGTAAGCGGCAGTGCGTCGGATGCGAAAGTGCCTGATTTTATCGAATTTATTGTGAAGGATATGCCAGAGCACCAGGTGCCCATGCGTGGTGGCTTGCGCTGGCTGGACATGCAATGCTTAAAACGTTTTGATAAAGCTTTTAAAGATTGCAGCCACACTCAGCAAATGGAAATGGTTGACGAAATAGCATGGCCCAGCAAAGCCAAACCCGGAATGCACCAGGGTGTTGCGTTCTTTAACCTGATGCGTAACCTGACGGCCACGGGCTTTTATACTACGGAGATCGGCGTGAAGGACGTAGGGTACATGGGTAATACACCTAATCAATGGAATGGTGTACCTGATGATGTATTGAAACAGTATAATATGGCCTATACAGAAAAAGAACTGAAAGAATGTATCAGCTTTGATCACAAGGCATAAGGCAAGATTCTATATGAAATTATTTGAAAAGGACAGCCACGCGGCTGTCCTTTTAGTTTGTATTAAATCTATTCACTTAAAGATAACATAAGCTTTATATGGCAGTATCTACTTTTGCGCTCAGTTAAATACCGGATATTTTAAATCATCGCCTCGTTCTTTATTCCGGTATTTGAGATCAGTTAATAGTTATGATGAAGAGAGCTTGCTCTCTTTATTTTTTTACTGCCTTTCTCCATTATACCCCTCCATAGAACTTAATTCTGATATTTTTTTGCTTTAAACTTAAATTTTCATTCTGATTTCATGTTAGTCGTGTAGTTTGGCGATAATTACTACTAATTAATATTTAACGTACAATTTCAAACCCCAAAATTGTAAATCATGAAAAATCTTTCTAAAATCAGCTCTTTGCTATTATCAGTAGTAGCAACAGGTTTTCTATTGTCTTCCTGCCAGAAAAACGGACAATCGCCATCAAAATCTACTACAACATCATCAGGTACGGTAACTTCTGTTGCCTTTACAGCCAACCAGGCCCTGGTGGTATCGGCAGCATCTACTGATACCATCTATGCTGTGAACACCTGCCAGCGAGGTGACAAGGCGGACACGGTGGCGTTCAGTGCCTTACCCGATACGATCGGTAAATATCTGACCGCCAATGACTCTGGTTATACTTTTAAAAATGCCTATAAGATATCAGATCATTCAGGCACGCTGCGGGGATATGTCGTTATGATAATATATAATGGCAATCCTGTTGGTTTGGCGTTTAATGCAAGCGGTGTTTTTGCTAAAGTATTAGAGCAACGCGAAAGAGGCGATCTGAATGGCAGAGGCTGGCATGAAGGCGGTTGTTTTGGTAACCGGGATGGACATCACCGCGATACCATAGCTATTACTTCGCTGCCAGTGACCATAACCACCTATTTCAGCACTAATTATCCGAACGATACTTTAAAACATGCGCTCATTAACAGGGACAGCAGTTATGTGGTTGTCAGCGTGGATAGTGGTGTATTTGTAACTCAGTTCACTTCAGCCGGAACATTTATAAAGAGGATACAGGTATATCCGCATGTAGTTACCCGTACTTCGTTGGCGCAGGCTGACCTGCCATCAAGTGTCAGCACTTACCTGACAACTACTTACCCTGCTTATGTATTTGATGCCGCCTATACAGTAAAACTGAATGGTACCGTAAAGGCATATCTTGTATTCATAGATGCAAATACGACCAAGTATCTCGTCAGGTTTGATGCAAGCGGCAACTTTGTCAAGAGCATAACACTGCATTAAGAATATTAGTCTATCAATGAAAACAGAAATGAACCGGCATCCTATTTGGGTGCTGGTTTTGTTTTTAAGAATAATGGTTGATCGCCTCTAAAATAACTGAGCAGGCTTTTTTGATCTCATCAAAGCTGATAATTAGCGGAGGGGCTATACGCATTGAATTGCTGCAATGCAGGAACCAATCGACTACGACACCGTTTTCAATACAGCGGTCGATGATTTTTTTATTTAATTCGAAATTTTCGAGTTCGATAGCCAGCATCAGTCCTTTGCCGCGAATCTCCTTTATGGCTGGATGTATCAATAATTCACGGAATAAGTTTGATTTGGTATCAACCTGTTCAATAAGATTTTCGTTCAGCAATACTTCAAGAGCTGCCAGACCTGCAGCACAGCATACCGGATGTCCACCGAAAGTAGTGATATGGCCCAATATAGGATTCTCTTTAAGAGCGCCCATGATTTGATGCGATGAGATAAACGCACCAACGGGCATGCCGCCACCCAATGCTTTGGCCAGTAATAATATGTCGGGGATAATATCGAAATGCTCAAATGCAAATAGCCTGCCCGTGCGGCCGAATGCAGCCTGAATCTCATCCAGTATCAGCAAGGTGCCTGTTTGCGTGCAGCGTTTGCGCAAAGCCTGCATGTATTCAATACCTGGTACGCGAATACCGGCCTCGCCCTGTAATGTTTCAATGATCACACAAGCTGTTTCCTCGGTGATCAGTTCAAGATCATCAATATTGTTAAACCGGATAAAATTCACTCCCGGAAGCAGCGGGCGATAAGCTTGTTTGTATTCCTCGTTGCCCATTACACTTAAGGCACCGTGTGTACTGCCATGATAGGAATTGCAGCACGACACTATTTGGCTACGGCCCGTAAATCGTTTGGCGAGTTTAAGCGCACCTTCCACTGCTTCGGCACCTGAGTTTACAAAATAAACGGAATTTAATGATTGCGGTAATAGCGATACCAGCTTCTCGGCAAAGCGGACCTGCGGCGTTTGTACATATTCGCCGTAGACCATCAGGTGCATGTATTTATCCACCTGATCCTTAATAGCATTGATCACATAAGGGTTTCCGTGCCCGAGGCTGCTTACACCAATCCCGGAGATCAGATCCAGATAGGGTTTACCATTTGGATCATACATATAAACCCCTTCAGCACGCTCAAATTCCAACAGAAGAGGGAAATTTGTAGTCTGGGCATTATTAGCCAAAAAAAGCTGGCGAAGTGTTAGCATTATTTCGAATTTCGAATTTTTAATTTCGGATTTCAATGGTTACCACTGAAAATTAAATTGATCTGCTTATAAGCGGACGACATCAAAATTAATACGGTGATTTATGAATAGGAAATAAATTCGAAATTCCACATCCGAAATTCGAAATTACGGATTGTTTTTTACAGGTTGATTACGCTCCGATAGTTGCTTGATCAGCTCATCGGTAAATTCGCGTTCGCTTTTAAAAATCTCACTCACCTTATCGGGTGGCAAAATTTTCAAAAATTCACTAGTGTAAAACTTCCGGGTATTTACCAGCTCACTTTCATAAAATAGCTCCTTGTTGATCTGCTCTGTGCCGTTTACCTGCTCGCTGGAATTATTTAAACGTTTTTTTCTCCTGATTTCTTTAAGTGCCTCCTGGTAACGGCGATAGATGGGCCAAAATTTCTGCCCTTCATCGGCTGATAGGTTAAGTCTATGGCCAACATACTGTTCGCGTACTTGTTCAATCCTGCTTCCGCCACCGTTTTGTTGCCGTCTCAAAACTCTTTCCTGGAAAGCCGGCGGACGCCTGAAAATAGGCCGTCCTCCTACTTGTCCGAAAGTTTTGGGACAAATACTCAGCAATAAAAATATAATAAAAATATGTTTGGCCAGCTTATACATATTATTGACTGGTATCTAATTCATCTTGCAGATCATTGCTTAAATTATCCGCGTTAACTTGTTTACTTTCGTCAATTAATGTACGTGTATCGGTTGGATCAACATTTAATTGAAGGTAACTCTTGATATCATCAACCGGTATTTGTGACAATGATTTATGTAAAAAAGAACTATCGTGGCTTTGGATTACATTGCCGCTGTTCTGGTTTAAAAGTATCGTCGCACCAACTGCCAGGACAACACATGCAGCTGTAGCATATTTAAATGCCGATGACACAAATAACTGCCGGACTATACCCTTCTTCTTTACAATTTCTATCCTTTCAGCTTCCTCGTTAACAGTTTTATTTAATATGTTTTCGGTAAGCTTATCAAAGTAACCTTCGGGAACAGCAAATGATCCGGCCGGTTCACTTAAAGCCTCCTCCACCGCGATACGGCTTTGAATGTTTTGGCTTAGTTCATCAAAATAACCTTCAGGAACAGCAAATAATTCAGAGGATTCAGTTAAAGCCTCGTCTACTGCAATACGGCTTTGAATGTTCTGGCTTAATTCATCAAAATAACCTTCTGGAATAATAAAACCAGTGGCCTCTTTATCCAGGGCTTCCTCAATAGTTATACGGGCATTAATGGTATTACTAAGGTACTCAAAATAATTTTCAGGCACGGTAAACCCCTGTGAAGGAGAGCCGTTTTTTAGTTCATCTAATTTTATAAACGACACGATCTGCTGCTCCAGTTCATCAAAATAGCCGTCAGGCACTGTAAACGGGTTATTTGGATTCACCTGTTTAAGTGACATATATTCATTAAGCCATTCTCTATTTCCTCTTTCGCTGTTCATATCTCTATATAGATGAAACTCATGTCCAAAGGTTTAAAGTAAATTTAAATTTAATCTCTTGATAGTAAAAATGCTTCGATCTTTTTAACCGCAAGATGGAATGATGCCTTTAATGCGCCCACGCTCGTCCCCAGCACATCAGACATTTCCTCGTACTTCATATCCTCATAGTATTTCATATTGAATACCAGCCGCTGTTTCTCGGGCAGGGTCAAAATAGCCTGCTGTAGTTTCATTTGTGCCTGGTCGCCATTAAAGTAACCTGAATCTGCCAATGTATCGGCCAGTTCGTAAGATACATCGTCCAGCGGTATGTTATTTTTTTGCTTTTTTTTGTTCAAAAAGGTGATACACTCGTTTGTAGCTATGCGGTACATCCAGGTGTATAATTGTGCGTCACTGCGAAACCCCGGCAGGTTTTTCCATACTTTAACAAAAGTATCCTGTATCAGGTCATCGGCATCGTCATGGTCAATTACCATACGCCGGATATGCCAATAAAGCTTTTGCTGGTATTTTTTTAATAGCAGGTTAAAAGCTTCGTTCCGGGTTTTCTCATCCTGGAACTTGCGTAATATTTCTGCATCATCAACCTGTACCGACATTTATTATTATTTATTTTATTTTAGTTACGGCGAAAATAGTTAAAAAACTTTTATTGTAACAGGTCTATTACTTGTTGCGATGAGTTACTGCTATCAACTTTATCAATTACCTTTAAGATTTTCCCTTTCGGATCGATCACAAAAGTAGTGCGTAATGTACCCATATACTTTCTGCCAAATAGTATTTTCTCTGCCCAAAGGCCATATTGTTCAACTATTTTCCGGTCCGGATCGGCTATTAACGGGAATGGCAGGCTGAACTTTTTCTCGAACCGCTTGTGCGATTTTTCGGTATCGGTACTTACGCCAATCACCGCAAAACCTTTGCTGAGTAACGATTGATAATTATCGCGGAAATTGCATGCCTCGGCGGTGCATGTTGGTGTGTTATCCTTTGGATAAAAGTACAATATTACATTTTTCCCCCTGAAATCGGATAATGAAACTGTATTGCCATTCTGGTCTTTTGCGGTGAAATCAGGGGCTTTGTCACCTGCTTTTAGTTTTGTCATATTATTTAAAAAAATATGCGGAAAATTGCGAAATATTATCCTTATTATCAGTAACGGTTAAGTCAAATATATGTTTACCCGCGGCTATATCCATATCAAACTTATAGCTTAATACTTTGGTTTTGTAATCCCATTCCATCAGTACCCATTTGCCGTCAATCTTTCCCGAATAACTTCTAACCCCGGATAAATTATCGCCAATTTTTAGCGCAATACGCTGCATCCTGGCCATATTGCTGCCGTTTTTGATGTTCAATGGGCGGATGATTGGTGGTACCGTATCCAGTCTGATATAATAATCTCCAAAAGTTCTGGCACTGGCTTTAATATAACCGTTATCGTAAGTGCCGCCCTCGCAAACACCACTGGCATTGATGATGACAGCTTTGCCTATATTCTTGCCTATTTTCTCATCCGGTTTGATCCATATCTGGAAAGTGTCATTGATTGGAGTAAAATGATTGTGTATGTGATGAATGGCTGAGTACATACCAGGCTTACCCGGTGAGGAGGAGTAGGTAAAGTTCAGGTCATCGTACAGGTTGCGGAGTGGGATAACTATTCTCAAGTTATCTGCATTAAATTCGTTCTGATGGTCATAATGGAAGAGGGTAGTACCGACCGGGGCGGTATAGGGGGGTGTTTTCGCCGGGTTCGATTTCACTTTTATATTTAAGATAGACGTATTGCCTGCAACATCTTTTACGACGTATTGCACATCGTGCACAGCATCATCATTGAAATTAAGCACGCCACGATTAATGGATTGCGGATAAAGCGATATTTTACTGCCCGGCAGTATAAAACATTTTTGTATGAAACGATGTGAGCTTAAAAAAGTGGGATAATCGATATAAGCGTTGATAGAATGTGTTTGGTCAAAGGCAAAGCGTTCAACTGCGAAGGTATAAACAGTAGTGCCATCTACCTTAAGCTCTATGGAATAAATCCCATTATGATTGAACGAGGCGCTGTTCATATCCGTAGCTGTAATGCCAAAGCCGGTTGCCCCGTTTACATTGATTACCTGTGGTTTGGTTAAATGGTAATGCCCCGCCGCACCGGCCACAGCGAAAGACTCCCTTGGTGTTTTTTCACTGAAAGGGGCATCTCCCAAATGATATACGCAAATGGTGCCGAGTGTTGGCGGGACTCTATCGGGTATGGTCAATCCAAAAAGCTGCGGATTGATGGTTTGTTCGGTTTGCGTATCCCTGATCTCGAAATGAAGATGCGGACCTGCTGAAGCGCCAGCATTTCCCGACCATGCGATCACATCGTCCTTGCATACCATGGCTTGCGTTGGGGGTAAATTAAAATCGACATCAAAGCTTTGCTGTTCGTATTGCTGCTTGCGCACTATTTGCTCCAGTTCCGGGCTGAATCTTTCTATATGCCCGTAAACTGTAGTATATCCATTGGGATGAGTGATATAAATTGCATTTCCAAATCCACCAAATTGTACACGAAGGCGGGAGATATACCCATCATAAGCTGCATGAACAGGATATCCTGTACGGCTATTGGTTTTAAAGTCGAGCCCAGAGTGAAAATGGTCCGGTCTGAGCTCACCAAATGATCCGGCTGTGATTGGCGGCAGATCCAGGGGATAGCGGAAAAAGTTTTTTGGATACTGTTTGATTTGAATAGGATCCTGTGCAAAAGAACTCATAGCCAAGCCCAAACAGGCAGTAACAAAGACAATAAATTTTTTAATCATGCTTATTTAACGTAAAAATCAAGCATTTTCACATCTTGAAGGTAGGCTTCCAGGTGATCACCAATGTTCACTTTGCCTACGCCCTGTGGGGTCCCGGTAAATATAAGGTCACCTTTTTTGAGTGTGATGTATCTTGATACAAAGGCTATTATACGCTCAAATGAGAATAAAAGGTCTTTTGTATTGCCCTGTTGCCGGGTTTGCTGGTTAATATCCAATTTGAAGTTTAGGTTATAGATATCGCTGAAATTGGCCTTCGGTACAAAATTGCTTATAGGTGCTGAACCGTCAAACGCCTTTGCCAGCTCCCAGGGCAATCCTTTTTCTTTATGTCGTTGTTGTATATCACGTGCAGTAAAATCAATTCCTAGCCCAATTTCCTCAAAATAATTGCCGGCAAACTTTTCACTGATGTGTTTCCCTTCCTTGCTGATCTTTAAAACGATCTCGATTTCGTGATGGATATCTTCGGAAAAATCGGGGTGGTAAAACGGTTTATTATCCTTTAGCACAGCCGTATCCGGCTTCATAAATATAACCGGGGTAGTTGGAACAGGATTATTTAATTCTTTCGCATGTTCGGCGTAATTACGGCCAATGGCAATTATTTTCATAGTGCAAAATTCTGGATTCGAAAATGGGCATTCGATATCCGAAATTCAAATGAAATGAAAAAAAACTTTTTACGGATGGAATATCAGAGCACCGATATTCTTTTTATCACTGACTCGGTACCGGCAACTACCCTGATAAAGTAAAAACCGCGTGAGAGTTTGTTGCTGATGGGATAAGTGATGCTTTGTTCGCCCGACCCGATCCTTTGTGAGACTAAAGTCAATACATTGTTGCCCAGCACATCCATTATTTTTACGGTGACAATAGCGTTACGGGATAATACGTATTTCACATTGATCATATCAGTAACAGGGTTGGGATACACCTGCACATCATTAAGAAGTTTATCGTCTGTACGCATCACGCTTATCCTGGTAGTAGAAGTAGCGGCAGGTTTTAGCGGCGGAAGTGTTAAATGTAAGCCGGTTTTTGAATAAGAACCTTTTGTAGTTGTAAATTTGCTTTTTGGAAGATGCAAAGTAGTATCTGTCTTATTTGCCTGGTAGCCGTAAGCGAAGGCAAAATTTATGGATATCGCAAGCGCAACCATTGTTATCCACGAAAAAATATAAGTATAATTTTGCCTCATGCTCAAATATCCTGTACAAAAATATAAATAATGTTCCGATCAATTCAAAGCAATGCCCTTTTACAAAACTTTTTAACAAAATTTAACAAAAAGGGATTTATTAATCACATATTTGCGCAATTTTATAGATAGATGTAAAACGGACACTAAGAGTCTTAAAGTTAGCATTAATTATATAAAAAAACTATTTTTATAGGTAACAATGCATAAAGATCTTCAAAAGCTATCCTTTGCCGGGCTGCTCATAAGTTTAGGTATTATTTATGGTGATATCGGTACATCCCCTCTATACGTTTTTAAGGAAATAGTCGGCACGCAAAAGGTTTCGGAGGTATTAATTTTAGGCGGAATATCATGTATATTCTGGACCCTTACCCTGCAAACCACTTTAAAATATGTAGTGATCACACTTCAGGCCGATAATAAGGGTGAAGGTGGTATATTTTCTTTATTCTCGTTGGTTCGCCGCAAGGCAAAATGGCTTATTATTCCAGCAGTAGTGGGCGGATGCGCACTATTGGCTGATGGTATTATTACACCACCAATCACCATATCGGCAGCAATAGAGGGGCTTACCATCAAATTTCCCCATCTGCCCACCGTTACTATAGTTATTATTATAATTACTTCATTATTTATTATACAACAGTTCGGTACCTCGCTCGTAGGCAAGGCATTTGGCCCGGTGATGTTATTATGGTTTACCATGATGGGCGTATTGGGGATATCGTATATCATTCAGATGCCTTCGATCATCAAGGCACTAAATCCTTATTATGCTTATAAGTTGTTAAGCAGCAGTAATTATGATGCATTCCTGGTATTAGGCGCGGTTTTTTTATGTACAACCGGGGCAGAGGCTCTGTATTCAGACCTTGGGCATTGTGGAAGAAAAAATATCCGGATCAGTTGGATATATGTGAAAAGCAGCCTTGTGCTCAATTACCTGGGGCAGGGAGTATGGCTACTGCAAAGCAACGGGCGTTCGCTTAACTTGAGTGTACATAATCCTTTTTATGAAATCATGCCACACTGGTTCCTAATCTATGGGATAGGCATAGCCACTATAGCGGCTATCATTGCAAGTCAGGCGCTCATTTCGGGCTCGTTTACACTTATTGCAGAGGCGGTACGGCTTAATTTATGGCCCAAAGTGAAGATCAATTACCCGACCGAGCAGAGGGGACAGCTATATGTGCCCAGTATTAACTGGCTTCTTTGTATCGGCTGTATCGGAGTTGTCCTGTTGTTCAAACATTCGGACAAGATGGGTGCCGCATACGGCTTAAGCATTACTGTAGCTATGCTGATGACTACTATACTGGTGTCCAAGTTCCTGGCAAAACGTAAATTTCCTACTTATATCATCGCGATATTCCTGGCGGTGTATTTGGTTATCGAGTGTACCTTCCTGTCGGGCAACCTGGTTAAATTTGTCCATGGTGGCTGGTTTACTTTATCTGTGGGCGCAGTATTATTCTCGATCATGTGGACATGGCACATCGCCCGAAAGATCAGGAACCGGTATGTGAAGTTTATCAATATCGAAGATTACTATGGCATTCTAAAAGAATTAAGTGATGACGAGTCTGTACCAAAATATGCATCGCAATTGGTTTATCTGACCAGCGCCAATTTTGATTCGGAAATTGAATCGAAGATCATCTATTCTATACTCCAAAAGCAGCCCAAACGTGCCGATGTTTATTGGCTGGTGCATGTGGACGTGGTGGATGAGCCTTACCGACGCGAATATGAGGTGACCTTCCTGGTGCCAAACAAGGTTATCCGTATCGACTTTAAACTGGGTTTCCGTGTTGAGCAACAGATCAACCTTTTATTCAGAAGGGTAGTGGAAGACCTGGTGAAGAAAGGTGAGGTGAATATTACCAGCACCTATAAATCGCTTGGTAAACATAAAATAGTAGGCGATTTCCGGTTTGTGGTGATTGAGAAAGTACTATCACGCTCTCATAAGCTATCCTTCTACGAACGCTTTATTATGGCCTTTTATGGATACCTTAAAAACTTCAGCTTATCAGAAGAACGCGGCTTTGGCCTCGACCTGAGCTTTGTTACGATAGAGAAGGTGCCTTTAATGCTGACTGATCCTGAAGTGGTTGATATCAAGCGAGTGAATTAATTATTTGTATTTCAATTTATAAACCAGTATAATACTGGCGAATATAAATGTGATCACATTAGCTACAGCGACGGGTAAGCTATGGCTCAATAACCCATACATCAGCCACAAAAACGTACCTGCGGTAAACAACATGTACATGTATAGTGATATGCCCGAAGTGTCTTTTGTTTGTATAGTTTTTATGGCTTGCGGCAAAAAGGAAACCGTGGTGCCAAAGGCAGCCATGTAGCCAATAATATCCGTATAGGCAAGGTTTTTCATGAGATATTTATTTGTAGTGATTTTAAAAACAATTACCTCTAATAAATGACTTTTGCAACTCAATGCAACATTTTACTCCAACCCTTTTATAGTCTTGACGTTTTCTTTACCCAGGACACTGTTTTTATAACTGTAGGTAAAATAAATAAGCAATCCTATGATAAGCCATGCCAGGAAACGTATCCAGTTTGTATAGCCCAGTTCAGTCATCAGGTAAAAGCAACTTAAAAGTCCTAAGACAGGTATCAGCGATAAGTTCTTTATAAAGGCAAGTACAGCTAATACTGCCGAAAGAATAATAAAAATAAAGAATGGGAAATTCTCATGTGCGTTCTTGCCGGTAAATAATCGGAGAATATCGCTGTGGAAGAAATATATGCCTACTACGAAAATAATAGGTACTATCCATTTTGAATTGATGTAGGGAAGACGGAAACGGCCGGCTATTGCTACTTCTCGCGGCAATAGTAATACACCACCACAAACCAATACGAAAGCAAATAAGGTACCTATGCTGGTCAGGTCGGTAACTATAGTAAGGTTGACAAATAACGCAGGTACTGCCACCACAAAACCAGTTACTATTGTTGCAAAAGATGGTGTATGGTATTTGGGGTGTATCTTAGAAAACACCTTTGGTAACAAACCGTCACGGCTCATGCTCATCCAAATACGCGGTTGCCCTAATTGGAAGATTAACAGTACGCTGGCGGTCGCAATTACTGCACTGAATGATATGATGCCGCTTATTTTGGTTAAGCCAACCTGGTTAAACACATAAGCCAATGGATCGCCCACGGCAAGGTTTTTATAGCTCACCATGCCTGTAAGTACAAGTGCTATTAATATATAAAGTACTGTACAAATAATAAGTGAATAGATCATACCACGCGGAAGGTCGCGTTGTGGCTTCTGGCATTCTTCGGCCGTGGTGGATATGGCATCAAAACCGATATAGGCAAAAAATACGCCGGAGACCCCTTTCATTACGCCGCCAAAGCCATTAGGCATAAATGGGTGCCAGTTTGCAGGGGTAACATAAAAAAAGCCGATAGCAATAACCGCAATCACAATTGCAATTTTCAGAATCACCATGGCGTTAGTAGCCTTTTTAGTTTCGCGGATACCAACATACACCAGGTAGGTTATGATCACTACAATTAACAGGGCAGGGATATTTGCTATTAGCCTGATGCCACCAAAGCCAGGGGCTGTATTCCAGGCCAGAGCACCTTGTTTAAGCGTATCGGTTATTTCAGAAAGTTTATGGCCTGCAGTTAGTTCCTGTATTTTCTCATGCGCCTTAAATGCTGAAAAATAGTCCATAGTAAGATATTCCGGCATATGGATATGGAAACCCTCAAGCAGGTTAACAAAATAGGTGCTCCATGATATAGCTACGGCAATATTACCTATAGCATATTCCATCAGCAGGTCCCATCCAATTATCCAGGCGATCAGTTCACCAAAAGAAGCGTACGCATAAGTATAAGCACTGCCCGCTACAGGTATGCGTGAGGCAAATTCAGCATAGCATAATGCAGAGAACCCACATGTTATGGCAGTTATTACAAATAGAATGGTTACTCCCGGACCGCCCTGAAAGGATGCAAGACCGATAGTTGAAAATATACCCGCACCAACTACGGCGGCTATACCCATTAGGGTGAGGTCTTTTACATTTAATTCTTTTTTTAAATGAGAGCCTGAATGCTCGGAATCGCTAAAGCCGTTTGCAACATCGGCTAATATCCTGTTTATAGATTTTTTACGGAATACACCTTTCGACATCTAGTTTAAATGTTAGACTAAGCCCAAACATAACTATTTTTTTGCATTGAATTACATAGCATATTTTCTATTAAATTGCGCCCATGAAAATGAGTATGAATGAGGTATTAAGGCGAATCAGGTCGTTTTTGATCCCTTATTTGTTGATCTTGTGCATCTGCCTGGTGATCAAACTGATTTATACAAAGGCAGAGATATATTATACTGTAAATGGTTTAAATTCTCCGGTCGCTGATTTTTTAGCTCCGTTTGTAACCGATTTGGGTAACGGTTGGATAGCTGTTGCTATTGCTGCCGTATTAACATTGTTTAGTTATCGCAAGGCCCTTATTGTTGCTTCTTCTTATGCTTTAACCTCAATAATAGCACAAATACTGAAATACATATTCGATGCACCGAGACCTAAGCTATATTTTAAGGAAGAACTTAGTAAGATACATTTTGTAAAAGCAGTTGAGATACTGAGTTTACATAGTTTCCCGTCAGGGCATACGGTATCAGCGTTTACTTTGGGTGTAATTTTCACCTACTGGAGTAAGAACAAGGCCTGGGGACCTTTATTCTTACTCATTGCTGTTATGGTAGGCTACTCGCGTATGTATTTGAGCCAACATTTTTTTGAGGACGTAACTGCGGGCTCAGTGATCGGCGTGATCGTTACCGTTACCTGGCTTTACTGGCTGGATAACAAAGCTTTTATTCATCGCCCTAAATGGCAAAAAGGACTGCTTAATTAAGCAAACTGGTTGCTATCTTTTTTCCTGAATAACAACCAGCCTATGAAGCCAAGGATCAATATCCCGCCACCAATCTCAATAATCATGTTGGTATTTACACTTTTAGACGGAGCAGTCTCGGTATACTGGTCGTTTCGTTGTAATTGAGGCGAAAGCTTGATCGATGCGAAAAATGCCTGAGATTCAGCTTTTATAAGATCCTTACGTGCTTCGGGATAGCCATACTCAAAAGTATAGGTCGCACCCTGGGTGTACAATAAGATGAAATTCCTGTATTGATTATCACCATTCGGATCTTTCATGAATAAGGTAAATGTCTTGGCTTTTAGTGTTCCAATGGTGGTATCACGAATATTTTGTGTACTCCCGGTGCCACTTTGGGTCTGTATACCTTGTATATATTTTTTTAGAACGGCGTTAAGATCATTTTCTTTTTTTAGCGGCTGATTACCTGTTGCATTAGGCTGACGTATTGCGATCATATAACCGAGGTCGGTATTGGCTGAAAATATCTGCTGACCCAATGTATCTTTCTTTGTATAAGACGATGGTAATGAAACGCTTACCAGGCTGTCGACCTTGACTGATTTTAGAGACTGGCCAAATACTGCATCTACCGAAAACAGTACGGCAATTAATATTATTATCTTCTTCATATTACTTATATCAACTACTTCAAACGCAAATAGTTTAAATTTTATTACGGTAAGTTATCTTAATACGTTTGTAATTGTTTGATAATAAGTATTTTATATGCAATAATAAACTTGTATTTTACACTTTGAAGACAATGGATATGACTGTTCTGCAAGGTCTGTTAGCGAGTAAAAGTGAAAATTTTCCCGGTTTTTGTCGTTATACCTGCATGATAATTTTATCAAGCTGGTTATCAGCGTGATCCTTTTTTTTGCGATGTTTTTTTAATTTATAAGCAACATAGTTGCTCCCAGGCCGTACAAAGCTGTATTCGAAAAAGCTCTTTCCCCTATTGCACTCGAAATAAAAACTACTTTTAAATCGATTTAAGATTCATACTTATCGATTGATTAATGCTTTTAAACAAATAATAAATTAATAAACTTTATCAAATTTCAAAAATGAGAACAACTAAACAACTGGTTTTATTAACCCTGGCTTTTGGCGCATTGACTTTCAGTTCATGTAAAAAGAAAGATGTGGCTCCTGCTGTCTCTATTACAGCGACTGTTGATGGTGCCGCTACCAATTTTAACGTTAATGCGGCTGCACTGCAGGCTACTACATCTGGTATGACGATTACAAATATAACGGGCAGCACATCCGGCGGAGCGGTGTTATCCTTGGGCCTGATAGGAAGTGTAACAGCCGGTAAAACCTTCAGTGACGCTGCTGCTGAGGACAATGATAGGCCATTGATTGTATACGCGACATCGCCAACGGCCGATTCTGACTATGTAAATGACGACGATGATACCTCAAACCTGCCAAGTGTAACCATTACGTCTGTAACATCAACTACTATAGACGGTACTTTTAAAGGTCTGGTAGCAAACGGCACAAGTACGAAATCGATAGCTAACGGCAAGTTCCATGTAAATATCCAAACTCATCCATAATATTTATAGATGTGACAAATAAAAATCCGGCTGTAGAGATATAGCCGGATTTTTTATTCCTTTTTTTCCGTATCAGGAAATAATTTTATTACACTGGTTGTCAATGTTATCCTTTTGGGAATGATGTCTTTGAATGTTTAGCCGCAGCAAAGTACCCTTTAAGTCTTAGAAAACCATGTTCAAAAAGCCCCTCCCCCTATTGCATTCGTAAGAAGAAATTCTTAAAAAGCGATCGAAGGATGGTA